>Ga0209075_1000315_pt1 | contig 46078 bp, 45 predicted proteins | sample Stecom2011_FD_187523 | JGI IMG/M metagenome (GOLD analysis project Ga0209075, IMG submission 187523) | Agricultural soil microbial communities from Utah to study Nitrogen management - Steer compost 2011 (SPAdes) (version 2) | ecosystem: Environmental > Terrestrial > Soil > Agricultural land...
TATGCGATTGTTGTAATTGGTCTCTAAAGGTAGAATCTCTTTTACTATAGGTTGTGTCTGTGAAGTGGTATTCAGAGTTTTTCACCTGATCTGTTGTTAAACGGCTATCATTATAAGTGTAATTCAAACCTATCTTCACTTTCTCTCCAAGTTTATTGGAATAATAAAAACCTCCCTTATAGTTTTCAGGCAAACCATTTAACTGACTCGTATTCATAATTGATCTCCAACCACCTTTCATTTCATTGGTTAATCCAAAACGAGATGCATCTCTGTTACTAAACCCAGTGTTTGGAGTATTTGAACCAAGACCAAAGACAGAAATTTTTAAATCTTGGTCGAAATAATTTGCTAGGACCTCTCCCTCATAAAACAAACTTCCGTTAGGCAAATCTTTAAAATATTCAGTATTAAACCCACCGCTTCCGGCTATTTTACCAAAATAACCTTGTTTAGCATCGTCCTTGAGCCTCACGTCTAGAACTTGTATTTTCTCTTCAGAATTCCCACCTGATGACTCGTCTTCTGTTTCGTAAACCTCAATTTTATCGACTCCTTTAGCAGATAAATTTCGTGTTGCTATAGTAGGGTCTGTCCCAAAAAACTCATCTCCGTCCACTAAAACTTTTGTAACTCTTCTTCCTTGAGAAGTTACGTTTCCATCATCATCTACTTGAAGTCCAGGTAAATTTTTTAATAAATCCTCAACCATTGCGTTTTCTTTTGTAGCAAAAGAATCTGCTACATATACAAGAGTATCTCCTCTAAAATAAATAGGTTCTCTATTAGCATAAACGACCACTTCTTCTAATTGTGTAGCTTGCTCAGGAAGAATAATATTAGGGATATGAATCTCATTATTTTCCTCCGACCCTATAATATAGAATCGCTTTTCATCAAATTTATAATGCGAAACAATAAGCTCCATTGTATCAATTGGAACTCCCCGAAGATTATAAGAACCATCAACTTCTGAACGTGTATATCCTAATAACAGTCCATCTGATAGTCGCACTGCCATAATCACAGCATTTTCTAGTGGCTTATTATTGATGGTATCATTTACAACTCCTGTAAACTTCATATCTTGTCCAAAAGAAAAAGAAGTCAACAAAATGAAGTAAAAGGCTAATAATCTTCTCATTTCAAATTTATTTTTTACGCAAAAATAATGGAATACAGTTAAGAAACATTGTTTAATATGTTAAGAAGTACTTTTTTTGTTTAAACTCATTTCTATTAAGGATAAATCAGAAGCTTGTGACTAGACAATGACGATTGTTTAATATTTTCTGTAATTTTGAAAAAACTCTTTAATAAAGATAATTTGAAAAAAGGAAAAGTACTCAAATCAACTGGTAAATGGTATATCATCGAGTTAGAAAATGGTGAAACCATACATGCTGGGATACGTGGAAAAATTCGTTTAAAAGGAATTAAGTCTACAAATCCAGTTGCTGCTGGTGATGAAGTAATTATTACAGAGAATGAAGATGGAACAGGGGTGATTTCTGAAATCCTTCCACGCCATAATTACATTGTACGTAAGTCAATCAACCTCTCTAAACAATCTCACATCTTAGCGGCAAACGTTGATAGAGCATATCTTTTAGTAACGCTTGTTGCTCCTGAAACACATTTAGCATTTATTGATCGTTTTTTAGTTGCTGCGGAAGCTTATAGAATTCCTGTTACATTACTTTTCAATAAAATTGATGTGTACATGGAGGAGCATTTACCACTTGTAGATGAAATTATTGAGGTTTATGAAGAAATTGGGTATCCTTGCCAAAAAATCTCTGCTCTTAACAAAACCAATATAGCATTTTTAAGAGATGAAATCAATGGAAAACAGGTCATGATTGCAGGACACAGTGGTACAGGAAAAAGTACACTAATTAATGCTTTAGATGATAGTTTAAATATTAAAACTGCTGAAATTTCTATCCACCATATGCAAGGTCAACACACTACTACTTTTGCAGAAATGCATAAATTAAAAACTGGTGGATATATCATAGACACTCCTGGAATTAAGGCTTTCGGAGTTGTAGACTTAGATAAAAAAGTAATGAGTCATTATTTTCCTGAAATGCGTGCTCTACTGAACCAATGTAAATACCACAATTGTCAACATCTCAACGAACCAGACTGTGTAATTAAAGAAGCGGTTGAAAAAGGAGAAATACATCCATCGCGCTATAGTACTTATGTAGATTTAATAACTGAAGACCAAACAGAAACCTATAGATAAATGAAAGTAGTTATTCAAAGAACAACGGAAGCCAGTGTAACAATTAACCATAAAGTTACTGGTGAAATTGAGGATGGATTAGTGCTCTTACTTGGCGTAGCTGCGAATGACAACGATGAGGACATTGAATGGCTTTGTAAAAAACTAAGTACCTTGCGTATATTCTCTGATGATGAAGGGAAAATGAATTTAAGTATTCAAGATATCAAGGGAGCGTTTTTAGTGATCTCACAATTTACATTACATGCAAAAACGAAGAAAGGAAACCGACCTAGCTTTATTCACGCAGCAAAACCAGAAATTGCCATTCCAATTTACGAAAAATTTAAAAAGGTACTTGCCGTTGTTAGTGGATGTAGAGTTGAAAGCGGAGAGTTTGGCGCTGATATGAAAGTTGCACTGGTCAATGACGGTCCAGTAACGATAACAATTGACACTAAAAACAAAGAATAATGACAATCTCTGAATTACAATCTACTGTTGATAATTGGATCAAAGAACATGGAGTCCGTTATTTTGATGAACTCACCAACACTGCTGTATTAATGGAGGAGGTAGGTGAAGTCGCAAGAATCATGTCACGCAGATATGGTGAGCAGAGTGAAAAAGAATCAGATAAAAACAAAGATTTAGGCGATGAATTAGCAGATGTTCTTTTTGTATTGACTTGCATTGCGAATCAAACAGGGGTTAATTTAACGGAGGCCTTAACAAAGAACTTAGATAAGAAAACGAAGCGGGATAGCGAGCGTCATCATAATAATGATAAGTTGAAATAGTTGTTTCGTAAAAGATGTTGCGCAAACCTAATTGATGGACAATAATTATTCAATATCTTTGCAACCATGAATGAAACTCGTATCAACAAATACTTAAGTGAAGCAGGTTATTGTTCACGTCGAGCTGCGGATAAACTCATTGAACAAAATCGTGTAACGATAAACGGAGTTGTTCCTCAGATGGGGACAAAGGTTCGTCCTGGAGATGTTGTTGCTGTTGATGGAAAGAATGTCAACAATAAAAACAGAGAAAATATTTATATTGCATTAAATAAACCCGTTGGGATTGTTTGTACAACCGACACACGTGTTGAACCAGACAACATCATTGAATTTATGAATTATCCTGAACGCATTTTTCCTATTGGCCGATTAGATAAACCTAGTGAAGGATTGATTCTGCTAACAAACGACGGAGATATCGTAAATAAGATTCTACGTGCAAGCAACAATCACGAAAAGGAATACATTGTTTCTGTGGATAAGCCAATTACACAAGATTTTATTGATAAAATGAGTAATGGCGTTCCTATTTTGGGAACAATGACCAACAAATGTATAGTAGAACAGCTTAATAAGCGTACCTTTAAAATCATATTAACACAGGGTCTCAATAGGCAAATTCGTAGAATGTGCGAATACTTTGACTACAATGTTACAGCTCTAAAACGCGTTCGAATAATGAATATCTTATTAGATACTCCAGTTGGAGAATGGAGGTATTTATCAGAACAAGAACTAGATCGATTAAGTACCTTGATTGGTTATTCCAAAAAGACAGAGGAATAATAATTATGAATGATGAATCACAAAATTCAACATTTATAATTCATATATCAACATTCATTTTCAGCATAACAATTCTTAGGCTACTTTTGTTACTCACTTTTCGAAGAAAGTTTCTTATTTTTGACTTTCTTAAAAATCAAGTAGAACATGAGTAAAATAGAAAATATAGACTGTCTTATTATTGGGTCAGGACCTGCTGGGTATACAGCTGCTATCTATGCAGCACGTGCGGATATGAACCCTGTGATGTATCAAGGACTTCAACCTGGAGGACAATTAACAACAACGAATGACGTAGAGAATTTCCCAGGCTACCCTGATGGAGTTACTGGACCAGAAATGATGATTCAATTGCAAAAGCAAGCAGAACGTTTCAATACAGATGTACGTTCAGGATTTATCAATAAAGTTGATTTCTCTGGACCTGTACACAAATGTTGGGCAGACGATGGAACTGAAATCCATGCAAAAACAGTTATAATTTCTACAGGAGCTTCTGCAATGTACTTAGGACTTGAGTCAGAACAAAAATACCTTAAAATGGGTGGAGGTGTTTCTGCTTGTGCAGTATGCGACGGCTTCTTCTATAAGAATCAAGAAACGGTGATTGTTGGGGCTGGAGATACTGCTTGTGAAGAAGCACATTATCTTTCAAAACTATGTTCTAAGGTTACAATGTTAGTTCGTCGTGATGAATTTCGTGCTTCAAAAATCATGGAGGACCGAGTTAGAAATACTCCAAATATTGAAATCTTATTAAACACAGAAGCTGAAGAAGTTCTAGGTAACGATATGGGAGTTACTGGAGTTCGTGTAATCAACAATAAAACAAAGGAAACAAAAGAAATTCCATGTACTGGTTTTTTCGTAGCTATAGGCCACAAACCAAATACAGATATCTTTAAAGATTATGTGAACCTAGATGAAACTGGTTACGTTAAATATGAAAAACCAGGAACATCATTAACAAACGTACCAGGTGTGTTTGTAGCAGGAGATGCTGCTGACAACGTATATCGCCAAGCAGTTACTGCAGCAGGAACAGGCTGCATGGCTGCATTAGATGCAGAACGTTACCTGACTGCCCTAGAAGAGTAGTTATACAGGGAGGAGAGTGATAGAATAGAGCGTGGCTACTAACAGCCACGTTTTGAAAAAAGTATAATAAAAGGTAGTTCAAAAGAGCTGCCTTTTTTTGAGGCATTAAGATTAAAAACAACCTATTATTAGGAAATTATATGGTATAATTTTTTTGTTCCCGAAAAAGGGCGTACTTTTGTACCCCAATTTTTGAGATAATCAAGATATGATAGACGAAGCACTTTTTGAACCCAAAACCCTATACCCATTCCAACAAAGAACTGTAGACCAGATAATTGCGGAGCTAAAAGAAAACGGAAGTGATTATAATTTACTTTTCCAACTTCCTACTGGAGGAGGAAAAACTGTGATTTTTTCTGAAATTACAAAAAACTATATAGAAACTTGGAAAAAGAAGGTTTTGATCTTAACTCACCGTATAGAATTATCTGTACAAACTTCTAAGCAACTTTCTGCAATTGGAGTAAGTAATAAAATCATTAACAGTGAGGTGAAGACACTTGACGATCAAGGTGAATACAATTGTTTCATTGCAATGGTTGAAACATTAAACAATCGACTACAAGATGATGAAAATTTCATTAAAGAAATTGGTTTAGTTATTGTCGATGAAGCGCATTACAATAGTTTTAGAAAAATATTCCAATATTACTTACAAGCAAATATACTAGGTGTAACCGCTACCCCACTCAGTTCAAACAAAGCTTTGCCTTTAAATGATCATTACGATAAACTTAAAGTCGGAGAAAGTATCGCTTCGTTAATTGAAAGTGGATATCTAGCAAATGCTGAGACTTTTACTTACGACGTGAATCTTCACGGACTAAAGATTGGTTCGAATGGTGACTTTACAGTAAGCAGTTCAGAACAAGTTTATGGAAATTATTTCATGCAAGAAAAACTTCTTTTTGCCTATGAAGAAGTAGCTATAAATACTAAAACTTTAATCTTTAACTCTGGAATTGAAACCAGTATTCGGGTTCAAGAAACATTTCATAAAAGAGGTTATAAAATTCGCCACTTAGACTCTACCTTTTCTGATAAAGATAGAAAAGATATTCTAAAATGGTTTAAAGACACACCAGATGCAATTCTAACATCTGTAGGTATTTTAACTACAGGATTCGATGAGCCAACTGTTGAAACAATTATTTTAAATCGTGCCACACGTTCACTTACCTTATATCATCAAATGATTGGACGTGGATCAAGAAAACTTCCAAAAAAGGATATTTTCCAATTAATAGATTTAGGTAATAATGTTCGTCGTTTTGGATTATGGCAAGACTATATAAATTGGCAAGATGCATTCCAATTTCCGGATCGATTCTTAGAAGCTCGACTATCTGAACAAGAAGATATAATGTTTGAAGCAGCATATATGCTTCCAAAACATATAAAAGAAAGAGTAGACACAGAGGTTTTAGATTCATTTAAAATGAAAGCAGTCTATGAGGATTATATTGACCGAGGTGAGAAAGGAAAATTGGCAGTTGAAGATTCTTTAGAGAATCATTTCTTAGCAATTTTCAATAAAGCTAATGATTTTTATGACGGTTTAGAAATGCAAGAAGCACTTCAAGAACATATTGAACACCGTTTAAAACAATACACAAAATGTATTGCAAAAAGTACAAGAAACTATTTCAAATACTTAATGGAGACATATAATCGTCAATTGCGTCAAAAATTACGTGCTAATTTAGAAGATGAATAACTTACTATAGTTTCACTTCTGTTAATTCTTTTCATTCCAAAATACAAAGTACTGGAACTGATTATTTTAATTTATCTTTGTGCAAAATTTAAAAAAACTATGATTACAGTTAATAATTTGACCCTTCAATTCGGAAAACGAGTTTTGTTTGATGATGTAAACCTAAAGTTTTTACACGGGAACTGTTACGGTGTAATTGGTGCTAACGGTGCTGGAAAATCAACATTTCTTAAGATTCTAACTGGAGATCAAGACCCTACAAAAGGACAAGTTGCTCTTGAGCCAGGGAAACGTATGGCGGTTTTAAAACAAGACCACTTTGAGTTTGATGAATTTCAAGTTTTACAAACTGTAATACGTGGCCACAAACGTCTTTTTGAAATTATGGTTGAAAAGGACGCTTTATATGCAAAACCTGATTTCTCGGATGAAGATGGAATGAAAGCTTCTGAATTGGAAACTGAATTTGCTGACATGGAAGGCTGGAATGCTGAAACAGATGCAGCAACAATGCTTTCAAATCTCGGAATTGATGAGTCTATGCATAACACATTAATGAAGGATATGCCAAACGCTTTAAAAGTACGTGTGCTTTTAGCGCAAGCATTATTTGGAAATCCTGATTTACTTATTCTCGATGAGCCTACCAACGATTTAGATTTAAAAACAATTGAATGGTTAGAGGATTTTTTATTAGATTTTAAAAACACTGTGATTGTTGTATCTCACGACCGTCACTTTTTAGATACTGTATGTACTCACATTTGTGATATAGATTATTCTAAAATCAACTTATTTACCGGTAACTATACCTTCTGGTACAAATCTTCTCAACTGGCTACACGTCAACGTGCAGATAAAAACAAGAAAGCAGAGGATAAAAAGAAAGAGCTACAAGACTTTATTTCAAGATTCTCAGCGAATGCTTCAAAATCTAAACAAGCTACAAGTAGAAGGAAATTATTAGATAAATTAGATTTAGATGAAATTCAGCCTTCATCAAGAAGATATCCTGGAATTGTATTTGAACAAGAAAGAGAAGCTGGTGATCAGGTATTACACGTAACCAACCTTTCTTACGAACAAGATGGACAAACTCTATTTAAAGATGTGAATATTAACGTAGGAAAGAATGACAAGATTGCTTTCATCTCTAAGAACTCACAAGCATTAACTGCATTTTTTGAAGTATTAAGCGGAAATAAAGAGCCGAAAACCGGAGAGTTTAAATTTGGTACAACAATTACTACAGCTTATCTACCTAACGAAAACCATGAGTTTTTTCAAAAGGATGAGAGCTTGGTAGATTGGCTCAGAAATTATGCCCAAACAGAAGAGGAACGTGAAGAAGTTTACATTCGTGGATTCTTAGGAAGAATGTTATTTTCTGGAGAAGAAGCCCTCAAAAGCGCTAAAGTACTATCAGGAGGAGAGAAGGTAAGATGTATGTTGTCTAGACTAATGATGGTGAAAGCCAATTTATTAATGCTAGACGAACCTACAAATCACTTAGACCTTGAGTCAATTACAGCATTAAACAATGGAATGAAGGATTTCGCAGGAATTATCCTGTTTACTTCTCATGACCAGGAATTAGTTCAAACTGTTGCAAATCGTATTATCGAAATTACACCAAACGGTATGATTGATAAGTTAATGCCTTATGATGAGTATTTAAAAGATGAGAAAATTCAGCAACAACAAGAAGAACTGTACGCTTAATTAATATCTATTAGAAGTAAATACAATATAAGTCTAAGCAAAATGCTTAGACTTATATTGTATAGAAAAGCTACTTAATCTACTCTTCCTTTTTTATATCTTCTAACAATTAATCTATTTCCTTTGTCGTAGGTGAAATAGCTCCATGCCCAATTAATACCAACAAACATCTTGTTCTTAAATCCACTAATAGACATCAGATGCACAATTGACCAAAGTAACCAAGCAAAATACCCACCAAATTCAAACTTCCCGATATCTGCAACAGCTTTACGTTTTCCAACAGTAGCTAACGAGCCTTTATCTTTGTATTTAAACTTCTTTAATGCTTTCCCCTCCATTTGGTACAAGATATTTTTAGCTAACAAATCTCCTTGCTGAATTGCAACTTGAGCTACCATTGGATGTCCATAAGGAAACTGATCTGAAATCATCGCTGCAATATCACCTATTGCATAAACATTAGTACACCCTATAATTTCAGAATAATCATTTACCAACAAACGATTACCTCCAGCATAACACTTTATATCTAAACCTTCAGGAGCACTTCCCTTTACCCCTGCAGTCCATATCACTGTCCTTGCATTAAATTTTTTCTCTGTATTCGTTTCGATAAACAATCCGTCATAGGCAGTAACTCTTGTATCCAAATGAACATTAACCCCTAGCTCATTTAAGTAGCGCAAAGATTTTTCAGAAGATTGATCAGACATTCCTTTAAGTAATCGGTCATTTGATTCTATTAAATAAATTGACATCATTGATGTATCTAGGTCAGGATAATCTTTGGGTAAAATATATTTTTTAAATTCTGCAATTGCACCCACAGTTTCAACTCCTGCTGGCCCTCCCCCAATTACAGCGAAGTTCGTTAAAGCATCACGCGTTTCATCATCTGAGGTAACAACAGCTTTTTCAAATCGCTGTAAGATTAAACTTCTAATGTCTAAAGCTTCTTGAATCGATTTCATCCCCAAACTATTTTCCTGAACATCATCTAATCCAAAATAATTAGTATCACTCCCGGTTGCAATGACTAAATAATCATAACTAACTCTCCCAATATCTGTGACTAATTGTTTTTTGTCTGTTTCGATCTTAAGCACTTCTGCCATTCTGAAAAACACATTATTATACCGTTTAAATTGTTTTCTAAAAGGAAAGGCGATACTATCAGGAACTATTCCGCTTGTGGCAACTTGATAAAGTAAAGGCTGAAACTGATGGAAATTATTCCTATCGATCATTACAACTTGAACAGCTTTATTCTTTAATTTCTTCACAAAGGACAAGCCTGCAAATCCACCGCCTATTACAATAACTCTCGGCAATTCAGTTTCTGGCAAACGTATTGTGTTTGTATAATCAACGGTCTTCATCTAGTTTCCTGTTTAATGATATTTTATCAAGCTAACATCAGCCTAAGAAACTACTTAACCTCATGTTGACTTAACATTATAATGACACTTCTTTATATTATAAAATTAGTGATTTAACAGCATAAATACAATTCATAAAAGAGTTAAATAAAGTATTCTTCCAATAGGAGAAAATTTATCATGCTTTATTCTACCCCCCCCGTATTCAAACTTATCAACATAAAAATTAAAAGTTTTCAACAAAACATGTAACCAATGTTAATAACATACGTAATACAAGAACAAATCAAGTTGAACATGAACAAAGTATTGATCTTCTTATTAATTGCTACTATTAGCTTCACAGTGGTTGGAAACACTCCAAAGACATCACTTGAAGAATATATTGAAACTTGGAAAGACGTTGCTATTCGTCAAATGAATTCACATGGAGTCCCAGCAAGTATCACACTTTCTCAAGGTATTTTAGAAAGTGGTTTTGGAAATTCAAAACTTGCTATTCAAGCAAATAATCATTTCGGCATAAAGTGCCACGACTGGAATGGAGATACCTTTTTAAAAGATGATGACAAACGCAATGAATGTTTTAGAAAGTATAGAGATGCAGCTCAATCATTTGAAGACCATAGTCTATTCCTAACAAGTCGTTCTCGCTACTCTACATTATTTGAATTAGAAATTACAGATTACAAGGCCTGGGCAAAAGGATTAAAAACAGCTGGATACGCAACAAATCCGACATATGACAAGAAATTGATTGATTTAATTGAGCGTTATAACTTAGATCAATTCGATAAAGTCTCGAGATTAGAATTAATCGCTGCTAAGGAATCGGACAAAAAAGAATCTTCAAAATCTAGTTCGATACAAAACAAGTCTACCGAGGTACTTCAAATAAAAAATACGCATCAAGTATTTACCAACCAAAATCGAACTCGGTATATTATCGCTGGGAATCATGATACATTCTATCAAATTTCAAAAGAATTTGGTGTCAGCATCCATCAATTAAATAGATGGAATGATTTCCCTCCTTCAAAAGATGTATTAAAAGAAGGTGATAAGGTATATATCATGCGTAAAAGAAAAAGGGTAGATTCAAATACAACTCAGATTCAAATCAATGATAACCAAAAGCTTTGGGAAATTTCTCAAGATTATGGAATACAACTAAAAGCTTTAGAAGAATTCACTAAACTCAATTCAACTAATATAGCGCTAAATAAAAAGTTAAAACAAGATTTTTAAAGAATCTTCATAGTTCCCGCAACTCAAAAGCGGATAAGTTTAAATGTTGTTGTTTGTTAAAAGACTGTTACAATTGTAACAGTCTTTTTCATTTAAAAAAAACTATAAAGCCACTATTTTATAAAGTCATCTAAATTAACTAAATTCGTAACATACAATTAATCATGTTTTACCATGAAACCAAGTAACGAATTATTTCATTTAATTAAATCGCTCACAAAATCTGAGAAAAGATTTTTTAAGCTTTCATCCTCCATTCAAGCTGGAGACAAGAATTATTTTAAACTTTTTGACTATATAGATAGTCAATCTGTCTATGATGAGAAAAAATTAAAAACTCACTTCCAAAAAGAGCGATTCGTCAAACATCTTCCATCTGAGAAGAACCACCTCTACAAACTTATTTTAAAGAGTTTAAGACAGTTTTATGGAGAACAATCTGCATCAAGTATTCTTAAACAAGAGATAAAAAACATTGAGATACTATATAATAAAGCACTGCACAAAGAAGCTACCAAGTTTTTGAACAGAGCAAAAAAGATTGCTCACGAAAATGAAGAGTTTTACTTTCTTATTGAATTAATTTCATGGGAGAAAGTACTCACAGAAGAGTCTTATGAATCTGGTGATTTTGATGTTGACTTAAACAACATTATAGAAGAAGAAAGTAGTGTAATTGAAAAGCTAAGGAATCTCGCTGAATACCACATTCTTTATTCTAGAATAAATGCCATGTTTAGAAGTGATGGGTTTACAAAAAACGAAGAGCAAAGAGAAACTGTTGACAAAATTGCCAATCACCATTTAATAAAAGGCAAGAACACAGCCCTTTCAAGAAGAGCTGCTTCAATTTGTTATTATATTCAAGGACTATGCGCTGTTACAAATCGAAACTTTGAACTTAGCTACGAAAAATTCAACCGTGTACGACAAATTCTTGATGATCATCCAAAGATTAAGTTTGACTTAGCACAAAGATATGTACTAACTCTATTCCACTTGATGCAAAGCTACCTCAATGAAAAAAACTTTACGATGGCGCATCAAATGATTGAAGAGATTAAAGAACTAAAAGGTAAAAAAGGGTTTAACTCACTCCACCTTACAATGAGAATAAACAATATTCTTCTTACAGATCAAATGAACCTATACAACATACAAGGGAGGTTTGATAAGTCTCTTGAAGTACTTGAAGATGGATATATTGATAATAAAGAACTTATTGAACGGTCAAGTAAGGAGCACCAAATAAAGTTTTACTTCACAGCTGCCTATACTTTGTTTGCAGTGAGTGACTATAAAAAGGCCCTACAATTCATCAATATGATATTAAACGACAACGAGCAACAGTTACGTCAGGATATATACAGTTTTTCACGTATTTTAAATCTCCTACTCCATTTCGAATTAACCAATTATGATTATTTAGAATATTCTTCTAACTCTGCAATTCGTTACCTAAATAAAACTAAAAGAGATCACCAAATAGAGAAGGTATTTATTAAACAGATTAAGAAAATTGCAAAAACGGTATCTCAATCAGAAACAATTCCAATATACGAGGATACCTTAGAACAAATAAACTTGCTGTTAGAAGATGAAGCTGAACGTGTAATTCTCGATTATATAGATGTTGCTTCATGGCTAAAATCGAAAATATCAGGAGAGCCTTTTATAGATCTTGTTAAAGGCGCTGTCAAAGTTTAAATCCTGCAGTAACTACAACGTTATGGATATTCGTTTTAAAATTGACACGGTTTTCAATTTTAGAAGGGTCAAAAGCATAGTAATCACTATTCAAAGAAAGTAAGCGATAACTGACATCAATTGAGAATACTTTGTTTTCCCATCCTAATCCGGCTGAATAAGTCATGTTGGGTGCTGATACATTTCCTATCTCTTTTTTATAAGGCTGTGGTAAAATAGCTAAACCACCACGAACAAAAACATCTGGAAAAACCATGTATTCTACTCCAATTCTTGTATTCAAAATAGTACGAAACTGATGCTTAACCTCATCGTTTTCAGCTATAAAAGCATAGGTATTTCCCGAAACTTCCATATTATTTGCAGGCTTGAGCTTACCTCCAGGTAATCTAGACATTTCTAAATCAATATTAACCGCACCTCTCATTCCTAGAATATATGCAAAGGATCCACGCAGCTTCATAGGTGTTTTAACACGGTATTCAAAATTACCAACTGGAACATACTCTGGTAGTACAAACTTTTCACCATCATCATGTAAAGCCGTCATATCAGCAGTCCACTCCTCTTTCATTCCCACAACAGTAGGCGATTCAAATGCTAAGCCCAACCGGAATTCTTCTGAAGGAAGATAAAGTACACCTAACTTTAAATTTACTCCTGTCCCTTTCGAACTCTGTTCGTACATATAATTAAATGAACGCAAAGAGGTTCCTGCCGTATCTAGTAAACGTTCGTAATGATTATAGTTCTCCTCATATTTAACCCTTCTTATCCCAATGCTTGCACCATAGTAAAAGGTATTCATATAGTTTTCTGAGTAACCTATATGAAACTCTCCTATTCCACCATCAGTAACAATTTGTCGATCGTGATACATATCTCCCATATTTAAACGGGAGAGATACTGACTACTAGAAGGATCAAAGTCTAATGCAAAAACATCATACGCTAAGCCAGTAGTAAACGGACGCTCATTATAAATATATTCAGGATCAATACCCGCACCATTATTAGCAAAAACATCTAATAACGAATAGAAGTTCTGTCCTTCGTATCTTCTAGAATTACTGAAGTTTTTCAAACGTGTATAACCCAATGTAACTTGACTGTACCTTCGTCCAACATTTTCTTTACTTAAATCGGTCGTTAAAACCAATCCTCCACTACTTAACGTGAATTTATTATGCGATGAAAGAGTTTGAATGTCGTTATACTTCGCATTGTTTTTTATAATACTATTATTAAAACTCATGGCCAATTTAGAAGATGAGAATCTACCCATACCAGCTGGATTAATTTGAATAGCACTGATATCGGCTCCTAATCCACCAAATGAACCAGCCATTGCCTCAAACCTAGCAGAACCAAAAACATCGGTTGTACTATAACGCAATACATCTGATTCGTTTTGAGCAAATACAGTCTGAGACAACAATAGTAAAATTACTGCTTTAAATATCTTCTTCATGTTAATGAATTAAACTATTACCTTCTTCCAGAATTGGAATTTGTAGAACCTGAAGATCTAGTTGTTGAAGGTGTAGACAAGCTTCTTGATGAATTACCAGTTGAAAATGAACCACGACTCTGTGGCTGAGATTGAACAGGCGAATATGTTCTTCGTTGTGGAGTAGCTGAGTTTTGAGTCCCTGATACTCCCCTAGTTGAGTTCATATTAAGACTTCTTTGAACTTCTACAGCTCCAGAACGTCTTGCAGAAGAATTTGGAGTGTAATTTTGGTTAACAACTCTTTGGTGACTTATACCCATAGAGTTTGTCACACCACCTTGATTTGAAAAGTTAGTATTATTTGGCTTTCCATTGTTACTAAATTCACTTGCTCCTGCATGTCTCCTACTTATCTCTCTTCTCGAAGTTCCTAAGGTCTGATCATTAACATCATAAGAAGAAGACTGATCAGGTAAAGCTTGTTTAGTATATGATTTTGGATAACTACTCGAACGATTAGAAGAAGACGTTAATGAATTACGTTTACCATAGTGAACAGGTTGATTATTCGATGGATTACCTTGGTTACCACTTATACCATTATAACCGTATCCATAGCCATGACCGTAACTGTAACCGTATCCGTATGGATAATAACCGTATCCATAACCATAATAAGGATTGTAGAATCGATCATAATACATACCCATTCCAAACCCTGAAGAAAAACCATATCCATATGCAGGACCGACATAGCCATAATAAAATGGATCATTCATACTCATTCCATGAAATCTAATAGGATAGTTTCCGAACATACTATAAGAAACACCATAAGGCATGTACGAATTCAAAATCATAAATTGATTGAGTCTTACACGCTGATTTACACGAGGATCATAGTACTCATCTCTGAATGCTCCCTTCTCCCGCGCCTTAAATGCATTGAACGAAGTAAGGTCATTTTCGTCCTCATCAAGATTTATTTCTGTAGGTTTCTGCATATAAACGTCATTTTCAGAAATATAACCATAATTAGAACAAGACGACAAAATTGTAATCCCACCTAACAAAGTCAATAAATAGATCTTGATTCTCATAATAATTCTCCTTTTATTTAAACTTACAACATTTTGGATGGTTTTCCAAATTGTGTTCTTATTTTTGTAAACGAAAAGTGTTAGTGATATGTTGAACTAACATTAATATTTAAGAGAAAATTAACAAAAACTGTTCCACAATTATGGCAAAGTACACAAAAAGGTCTGAAGACTATTCTAAATGGTATAATGAAGTTATAGAAAGAGCAGACTTAGCAGAACATTCAGATGTTCGTGGATGCATGGTTATTAAACCTTATGGTTATGCAATCTGGGAAAACATGAAAGATGTTTTAGATGCAGAGTTCAAAGCAACTGGACATTCAAATGCATACTTCCCATTATTCATTCCTAAATCATATTTAAATAAAGAAGCGCAACATGTGGAAGGTTTTGCAAAAGAATGTGCTGTTGTTACCCACTATAGATTAAAAAACGGTGAAGATGGACAACTAATTGTTGATCCTGACGCAAAACTGGAGGAAGAGCTTATAGTTCGTCCAACTTCAGAAACTATTATTTGGAATTCTTTTAAAAACTGGATTCAATCATACAGAGATTTGCCTTTAAAAATAAACCAATGGGCCAATGTCGTTCGCTGGGAAATGAGAACCAGGCTTTTTCTTAGAACTTCTGAGTTTTTGTGGCAAGAAGGACATACTGCACATGCGACAAAAGATGAGGCTATTGAAGAGGCTGAACAAATGTTAAGAGTATATTCTGACTTTGCACAAAACTACATGGCAATGCCGGTAGTTAAAGGACTCAAAACAGAATCTGAAAGATTTGCTGGAGCAGATGAAACATATTGTATAGAAGCTTTAATGCAAGACGGAAAAGCTCTTCAAGCTGGAACTTCTCACTTTTTGGGACAAAATTTTGCTAAAGCATTCGACGTAAAGTATGCAGACAATGAAGGAAAGCTTGAACATGTTTGGGCTACTTCTTGGGGAGTATCGACACGTTTAATCGGTGGGCTAATTATGACTCATTCTGATGACGAAGGATTAGTTCTCCCTCCAAAACTAGCACCAATTCAAGTAGCAATAGTACCCATATACAAAACACAAGAGCAATTGATTGCTATTTCTGAGAAAGTAGATAGTTTAACTAAGGTATTACAATCAAAAGGTATTTCCGTGAAGTTCGATAACGACGATAACAGACGTCCAGGATGGAAGTTTGCTGAATATGAAGCTAAAGGTGTACCTGTTCGAGTTGCAATAGGACCAAGAGATCTTGAAAACAATAAAGCAGAAGTTGCCAGAAGAGACACCAAGGAAAAAGAGGTGGTAAATTGGGAAGGAATTGAAGATTACATTGTTGATTTACTAGATAAAATTCAAGATAATTTATTCAAAAGAGCAAGTAATTTTAGAATAGAAAATACAACTTCAGTAGATTCATACGAAGAGTTTAAAGATGTGCTAGAAGAAAAAGGAGGGTTTATCTCTGCTCACTGGGACGGAACTGCTGAAACAGAAAACACAATTAAGGAAGAAACAAAAGCAACGATACGCTGTATTCCTTTAGATGAAAAAGAAGAGGCTGGAAAATGTATTTTGACTGGTAAGCCTTCTAACAAAAGAGTATTATTTGCCAAAGCATATTAATAATGACAGTTCACAACAAAAAAATAGTAGAGCTTCTTAAAGAACGTTCTATTCTGAAACAAAATGTCTATGATCAAACTTTAAAGTCCTACTGCAAGTTCAGAAAGGTAATTGAGGAGGAATTAGAGTCATTTAGAACTCAAATAGACGATGAACGCGTACGTTTAAAGTATGATGACAATGGAGACTTTGAAACACATGCATATGTAGGAAGCGATGTTTTAGTATTTAATATGCATACAAATGTATTTACTTCTCCTGATGAATCTAGTATATGGAAAGACTCCTACATACAAGACGATAAAGAACGCGGATACTTTGGTGTAATCAATGTATATAATTTCTTAGCCGAATCTTTCTTGCAAAAAAGAATGAACGATGCTGGATATCTAATAGGACGAATTTTTATAAATAAAGAAGGACATTTCTTAGTTGAAGGAAAAGGCGAATTAGGTTATCTTTTTAGAAATATTCGCACCAATAAATTCAACAAAGAAGCAATGAAAACCATTTTTGAAGTTGCCGTAAAGCATGCTGCAGAATTTGATTTACACACTCCACCCTACCACAATGTTAGTATAGTTAGTGTAATGCAGATAAAAAGCCTGACTTCCGCACAAGAATTAAAAACGGGTAAAAGACTGGGATTCAAGTTTAAATATGAACAAGAATAAAATATTTATTTATTTCATCGAAATAGTTTTGATTTAACAGAAAATGAATATATATTTGCACTCCGATTTTTGAAATAAACAATGGCCCATTCGTCTAGTGGTTAGGACATCAGGTTTTCATCCTGAAAACAGGAGTTCGATTCTCCTATGGGCTACTCTAAATATTCAAACGTGAGTATTTTACTTTACAAATAAAAATTGATTTAATGGCCCATTCGTCTAGTGGTTAGGACATCAGGTTTTCATCCTGAAAACAGGAGTTCGATTCTCCTATGGGCTACTTTTTAAATATTATAATAAAATAAATTATGGCGAATCATAAGTCAGCACTCAAAAGAGTAAGATCAGATAAAGCGAAGTCTCTTCGCAATAAGTATCAGCATAAAACAACACGTAACGCTATTCGTGCTTTACGCGCTACAACAGACAAAAAGGAAGCTGAAAAGCTTTACCCTTCTGTAGTAAGTATGCTTGATAAATTAGCTAAAAGAAACATTATACACAAGAATAAAGCAGCAAACTTAAAATCAGGTTTAGCGCTTCATATCTCAAACTTGTAGATAAAACTAAAATATTTTAACGGGAGTCTTTTACAAGGCTCCCTTTTTTGTTTTAAATCAACTTTTTTATCCTCCTTCATCGGCCTTTATCAATTACGAATCATTATCTTTGCTTCTATGGATTTGAAAAATGATTTACTCTTAAGAGCGGCACGTGGAGAAAACATCGAAAGATATCCCGTTTGGCTAATGCGCCAAGCAGGTAGGATACTACCTGAGTACAGAGCCGTGAGAAATTCTTTAAGTGGATTTAAAGAATTAGTAGAAACTCCCGCACTAGCAGCTGAAGTGACTATTCAACCCGTAGACCATTTAGATGTGGATGCGGCAATTATATTCTCAGACATTCTAGTAATCCCCGAAGCTATGGGATTAGAATATCAAATGGTTGAAAAAATAGGTCCTTTCTTTGAGAAAACTATTAAGAATGAAGCAGACCTTGAAAAACATGGTCACTTCGAATTTAATGTTGAAGATCGTTTAGGATATGTTAAAGAAGCCATAGAGATAACAAAGAAAGAGTTAAATGGTCGTGTTCCTCTGATAGGTTTTGCAGGAGCTCCATGGACAATTTTTTGTTACATGGTTGAAGGAGGAGGTTCTAAAACTTTCTCAGAAGCAAGGAAAATGCTTTATCAAAATCCAACTTTGGCACACGAGTTGCTTAATCGTATTACAGAAGTGACAATTCGTTATTTGAAAATGCAGATAAAAGCAGGTGCTGATCTTGTTCAAGTTTTCGATTCTTGGGCTGGAATCTTAGGACAAAAGCAATATGAAGAGTTTGGACTTATTTATATGAATAGAATTGCTGATGCTATTAATGAAGTACCTATAACTCTTTTCGCAAAAGGGGCATATGCGGCATTACCAAATTTAGCGAATTCCAACTGCAATACTTTAGGACTAGACTGGAATATGAATGCTAAGGAGGTAAGGAAAATAGTAGGAGAAAACAAAACCCTACAAGGTAATTTAGACCCTTGTGCATTATACTCAAGTCACGAAGAGATAAAGCGTCTAACTATTAATATGTTAGATAGTTTTGAAAGTAAAAGACATATTGTAAATTTGGGGCATGGAGTATATCCAGATATTGACCCAAACAAAGTCAAAACATTTATTAAAACCGTAAAAGACTATGAAATTTAAAACTAAAAAATTAAACAGATTCTTTTTCACTTTACCAGCATTGTTACTTACACTATCAATCGCTGCTCAAGAAGGTGAAAACTTGGTTAATAACCCTAGCTTTGAAAATGCTCAAAGTAGAAAACTAAGGCGACTTGGAGATATAGAACGTGCTGATGGTTGGATTTCTGCTACTGGTAGTAGAGCAGATCTTTTTTCTGCAGATGCAGGTGCACCAGACATAATGACTCCGGATAACGTATTTGGTAAAGAAGAGCCGAAAGACGGAATCAACTATGCAGGTGTAGTAGCCTACTCATATAGAGAGAAAGAAAACAGAACTTATATTACTTCTCAACTTACATCTCCGATGAAAAAAGGAATGAGATATAAGGTCCAGTTCTATGCTTCTTTAGCTGAACTTTCTAAATACTCTTCTAATAGACTTGCTGCACATTTCTCAAGAAAACCAATTGGAACAGACGAGAAAATTCCAGCAATAATCTTAGCCAATGATGAAATTCATGTTGAACACCCTAAAAAGGAAGCTTTTGACGGAATGTTTGGTTGGGATTTAGTTTGTGGAGAATATGTTGCTAGTGGAAAAGAAAAGTTTATCACAATTGGAAACTTCTCTCTAGATTCTGATATTAAAACAGAACGTGTACGTAAACCAAGAGATGTAAAAGGAACACAAATTATTGCTGCATATTATTACATTGACGATATCTCAGTGCAATTACTTGGTCCAGATGAACAGTGCAACTGCAACTATGCGGATGAAGCAGTAGCGCATACTTCTACAGTTTATCAACGTTCGCCAGAGATAACCAAAGAAATGACTGATAAAGAAAGAGTAGCTCAGCATGGAATTTACTATATGTATGGAAGATACGACATCAAAATGGATGGTGATAAAACACTTGAAAGAATTGCTCTTTTGATGGAAGAAAATCCAAACATGAAAGTTCAAATTACAGGTCACTCAGACGCTAAAGAAGCCGAAAGCCCAGCTGATAAAGTTGTTTCCTTAAGAAGAGCGGAATACGTTCGTACCTTATTAGGCGAAAAAGGAATTAGTGAAAGCAGATTCATTATTGAAGATCTAAAGGACCAAAGACCTTCACAATATATTAATGAAGATGATGACGATAATTTAAAAGCTGCTAAAAATAGACGAGTAACTTTCAAAGCTCTCTAATATTAGTATAAAAATATCTTAACGAAAAAATACGCTTCATTTTGGAGCGTATTTTTTTTGATGTTTAATACTGAAGCTGACTTTTCATACAGATGCTTTTTTTTAATAGTACTATAGATGTGCATCTAAAAGTTCCATTCTTTATAAAACTGATTCAAGTAATTCTTCATAAACTCAGTTCTTTCTTCAGCAATATCTTTTCCAGTTTGAGTATGCATTCTATCTTTAAGCAAAAGTAGCTTTTCGTAGAAATGGTTAATCGTATGACTTCTATCGTTAACGTAACTTTCAACCGTCTGATTATTTTTAAAGGGGATTTCAGGATCATAAATCATTTGTCCAACAGATCCACCATAAGCAAAGGTTCTAGCAATTCCGATAGCACCAATAGCATCAATTCTATCTGCATCCTGAACTACCTGTCCCTCTATAGATTTCATTTCATCAGCTACACCACTCCCTTTATAAGACACATTTTTTACAATTTCAGAAACTTTAGTTCTTATAGATTTCTCAACACCCAATTTAACAAGCATCTGATCAGCAACAGTAGCCCCTACCTCAAAATCACCTCCATTGAATTTATGGTCTGAAACATCGTGAAGTAAAGCAGCTAACTCAATCACTAACCTATCCCCCCCCTCATTCTTTTGAATTTGAAGTGCTACTCTTCTAACACGATCAATATGGTACCAATCGTGACCAGTGCCCTCATTTTCAAATTGACTTTTAATCATTTTTTCGACAGACTGAATAACTGTTTCCATATAATCTTTATGAACATCCAAAATCAAATACTTTAGATTAAAATATAATTTCAAACAATATTAGTAAATTTAAGATCTATCTTAAAAGAACACACAAGAAAACATTAAAATGAAATCAAATTACAAAATATTTTTTTACGTATTAGGCTTCTTAATAGCTCTACTTATCGCATTGAATATCTATTTACTCAATATCAATAAAAAACTACAGAAGAAAGTTGATATCACACAAGAAAACTATCAGTATTTAGAAGGTTATAACGAAATAATTAAATATGATTTAACTACAGTAAGAGACAGTGTTCGAATACTAGAAGAAAGAATTAGAAATTTTGAAAAAGGAAGATAATTGATATTGATGATATAGTATTCACACTAATAGCTCACTTCTCCATTAGCAAACTTCCTTTGTTCCCCTTGAAGATTAACCAACAAATACCCTTCAGTAGAAGTTGAGATAATACTTCCTTTTTTCTCAATTCCATTAATCACAAAAATATGTTCTTTGTCTCTCATCCACAACTGATTATTGTATAAATCATACAAGTACTTCTCTCCTTTTGTTTGATACTCATTGATAAAAAAGTTCAAAGCATCAATCACTTCAAAAATAAGAGATTTGGGCTGATAGTTTTTTGAAGTTTCTAAACATAAAGAAGTAGCACGTATAGCATCAAAAGAAGTTTGATTGATATTCACTCCAAAACCAATTACTGATTTCCTTTGAGATGAAGTCATTTGGGTTTCAATTAAAATACCAGCAACTTTTTTTCCGTTGATCATTATATCATTCGGCCACTTTATTTTGACATTTGGTGTATATTTACTTAAAAACTGATGAAGTGCTAAAGCAACAATATGATTAAGAGATATTATGTCACGGATTTTCCATTGATTTAGGTCTGCCGCTATACTTGCTAATAAATTGGCAAATGCGTCAGAATGCCACTCTTTTTCTCTTTGCCCTCTGCCATTTGTTTGTATATCTGTCAGAATTACAGTACCCGAATCAATAGCACCTGATTTGAACACCTTGGCAGTATAGTTGTTAGTACTATCAATGCACTCAAGAAAGATGATTTTTTGTCCTATAAATGCTTTTTGCATGACCATGAAACTGCTTAAAATAAGGGCTCAAAATTAAAATTTAATTAGCTTTGTGCGCAAGTAATAAAGAATGATAAAAATAGTAAAAGAAATAGACTCCGAAAAACTTTGCGAAGTTATCGTTGAAGGAATGCAGGACAACAAGGCAGACGACATTGTTGTTATCGATTTAAGAGAGGTTGAAAATGCTGTAACAGACTTTTTTGTTATTGGCAGTGGAGACTCTTCAACACAAATAGATGGAATTGCGGATGCAATTGTGCGTTCAACACGAAAAACATTGAAGGAAAAACCATGGCATCAGGAAGGTAAAAACGGTGCACAATGGGTATTGTTAGATTACGTAAATGTAGTTGCACATATTTTCCATAAAGATGTACGTGATTATTATGAATTAGAAGATTTATGGGCTGATGGTAAAAAACGTCAGATTGAAAATCAATAAACCTTAGAAATGGCTAAAGACAACAAAAATAAAGACAGTAAAAATAAACCCACTAAAAAGAATCCTTATTCTATTTATTGGATTTATGCAGCAATTGGTATTGCAATTATAGGAATTCAACTTTTTATGGGTTCCTCTACAACTAAACAATTGCAATCGAAACAGACTTTCCTCACTTTAATGGAAGAAGGTTATGTTGAAAACATAATTCTATGGAGAAACGTTGGACGTGTTGATTTCCGAATCACAGAGTCAGGTAAAACAGCGGTAAACCAAGGTGATTTCTCAGGTGCAGATTTCGAAGTTATGAAACGTGCCATGAATAACTCGGGTAAAACAATGGGATCTGCATCTCCTCAATTTTCATTTGATATTGCTTCGACTGAAGCTTTCATTAAAGAGTTTGAAGCGATAAACGACAAACGAAAAGCTGAAGGTTTTGACATTATCTCTTACAAAGTAGATGAAGAACATAACTATGTTGGTCAAATCTTTAGTTTCTTATTACCCATCATCATAATCATTGCAATTTGGATGTTTATCATGCGAAGAATGTCTGGTGGAGCTGGTGCTGGCGGAGCTGGTGGTCAGATTTTCAACATTGGTAAATCTAAAGCAAAAGTTTTTGAAAAAGGAAAAGGCACAGACGTTACATTTAAAGATGTTGCAGGACTTGTAGGAGCTAAGGAAGAGGTTGAGGAAATTGTTAACTTCTTGAAAAACCCAAAGAAATACACTGAATTAGGAGCTAAGATTCCAAAAGGTGCAATTTTAGTAGGACCTCCAGGAACTGGTAAAACATTATTAGCAAAAGCCGTTGCAGGTGAAGCAGATGTACCATTCTTCTCATTATCAGGTTCTGATTTTGTTGAAATGTTTGTTGGAGTTGGTGCATCTCGAGTAAGAGATTTATTCAAGCAAGCTAAAGAAAAAGCACCTTCTATTATCTTTATTGATGAGATTGATGCAATTGGTCGTGCACGTGGTAAGAACAACAATATGGGTTCTAATGACGAGCGAGAAAATACATTAAATCAATTATTAACAGAAATGGATGGTTTTGGGACCAATTCTGGAGTAATTATTCTTGCAGCAACCAACCGTGCAGATGTTTTAGATAAAGCATTAATGCGTGCAGGGCGTTTTGACCGTCAGATATATGTTGATATGCCTGACTTAAATGAAAGGAAAGAAATCTTTGCTGTACATTTAAAGCCAATTAAATTAGATAAAGAAATGGATATAGATTTCTTATCTAAACAAACCCCAGGATTCTCTGGAGCTGACATTGCAAATCTTTGTAACGAAGCAGCATTAATTGCAGCACGCAAAGACAAAAAAGCAGTAGAGAAGCAAGATTTCTTAGATGCTGTTGATAGAATTGTAGGTGGACTTGAGAAGAAAAATAAAATCATTACTAAAGATGAAAAACGTGCAATTGCATTCCATGAAGCAGGTCACGCGGCAGTTTCTTGGTTAGCTGAACACGCTCATCCATTAGTTAAAGTAACTATTGTTCCACGAGGTCAATCTCTTGGTGCTGCATGGTATTTACCTGAAGAAAGAAGCATCACAACAACTGAACAGTTATTAGATGAAATGTGTGCTGCACTTGGAGGAAGAGCTGCTGAAGAAATCACTTTTGGTAAAATATCTACAGGTGCATTAAGTGACCTTGAAAAGGTGACAAAGCAAGCCTATGCAATGGTTTCTATTTATGGATTGAACAAAGTAATTGGAAATATTTCATACTATGACTCACAAGGTCAAAACCAATTTACAAAGCCTTACTCAGAACAAACAAGTCGAATTATTGACCAAGAGGTAAGTAAATTGATTGAAGAGCAATACGAAAGAGCAAAAGAAATTTTATTAGCGAATCAAGATAAATTAAATCTATTAGCTGAAAAACTACTTGAAAAAGAAGTTATTTTCAAAGAAGATTTAGTGCTTATTTTTGGAGAACGTCCTTGGGATAAACTTACACCTGCGGAGAAAATTAAAGTAGCTGGTGAGCAAGCTGAGAACATTGCTGAAGATGCTACTATAGTAGATGTTAAAGACAATACTTCTGAATCAATAGATAAGAAGGAAGATACAGAGGATCAAACGAATAAAAACGATAATGTGGAAGTGGATAAAAAACTGGATTCAGAAAATCCTTCCAACTGATACCGAGTTTAAACAAAACAAATTAGTCTTTCGCACTACCGAATTGCACTTGGCAACGATCATGAAATTCAAATTAGAAGAAGAAGGGATCCATGTTATTTTAATTAATAAGATGGACTCTTCTTATAATAATTTTGGAAATATTGAGCTCTATGTTAACCAAAATGACGTTATTCGTGCTAAGTATATTATAGATAAACCGCATGAATAATATTGTTACACGTGCCATTTGGGGAACTCTTTTTGTAGTTATCGTTATCGGCTCTTTTCTTGTAGGAAGGAATGCAACAGCAATTGTTTTAGGTTTATTTATGTGCGTTGGCCTATTTGAGTTTTATCGATTCTTTTCAAAATCAACAATTGTTCAACCAAAATCGGTTGCAGGAGTAATTGGAGGATTATTTTTATATGCTGGATTGGTATTAAGAGAAATGGAAGTCATTCATTTTGATTTATATCTTTTGTTTATTCCTTTAACCTTCTTGCCTTTTTTATACGTTGTATTTAGCAAAGCTAAGAACCCACTCCTCGATTTAACCATTACATTTTTCCCATGGATCTATGTGATGTTTCCTTTTTATTTAATGTTTCAAATTTTTAACCACCCAGTAATTGGCGAAGCTCAATGGGTTTTCATCCTTGGATTATTCGTCATGGTATGGTCCAATGACACATTTGCCTATTTAACAGGTAGATCTTTTGGTAAAACCAGGCTAATAGAACGAATTTCTCCTAAAAAATCCTGGGAAGGTGCCGTAGGCGGATTTGTATTTACAATTGCAGCAGCTTGTTCATATTCATATTTTGTCAATGGCGATTATTTATTTTGGATTCTTGCATCAGTTATTGTCTCACCTGCGAGTATATTTGGTGATTTAATTGAATCAAGATTTAAGCGTCTTGTCGATGTTAAAGACTCAGGAACTATTCTTCCTGGACATGGAGGAATACTAGATCGTTTTGATGCAGTAATATACGCAACACCATTCTTTTACTTACTATTGATTATTTTCTTTTAATCAATAGAACTTATGTATTTAGTTAAAATATAAATCTCGTCACATATAGACCCAATTCTCTGAATTAGGTTAAATTTACAAGCGATTTTAAAATAAATGAAATGAAATTACACAGAGAAGGATATCTCATTATTACCATTGGTTTACTCATTTTAATTGTCATTCAGGGTTTAAATTTCTACCTATGGACAGTTCTTGAGATTTGGTGGTTATATGCTATACTAACTATAGGTGTGTTAGTGATGGCATATTTAATTATTCAATTTTTCAGGGTTCCTAACATACAGTATGTAGGAGAGAAAAATGATATAATTTGTCCGGCTGATGGAAAAATCGTGGTAATCGAAGAGGTGGATGAAACGGAGTACTTTAAAGACAGAAGGATACAAATCTCGATATTTATGTCTCCATTAAATGTACACGCCAACTTTAATCCAATTTCTGGATTGGTGAAATATGCAAAATACCATGCAGGGTTATTTTTGGTTGCTTGGCATCCGAAAAGCTCAACAGACAATGAGAGAACTACTTTCGTTATAGAACATGAAGATGGGCAAGAGGTGTTATTTAGACAAATTGCAGGTGCAGTAGCGCGAAGGATTTGCTACTATGTAGAAGCAGGAGATAAAGTTAAGGCTGGAGAAGAGTTTGGATTTATTAAATTCGGATCTAGAATTGATTTATTATTGCCTTTAGACACAAAGCTAGATGTTAAAATTGGAGATGTCGTAAAAGGAAGGATAACTAAAATTGGGGAATTAAAATAATTAGTTTATTTTTATACGATTATAAAACTATATACGATGAAAAAAACATTAATGATATTAACGATTGGGTTGTTTTTCGGAACAATCGGATACACATCAACTGCAGTAGCAAATGAACCAGTGAAAACTGAAAAGAAAGACTGTAAGGACAAAAAAGATTGTAAAAAAGAAGATTGTTGTAAGAAGAAAGCAGAAGGAAATACTGCTGAGGCAAAGTCATGTGCAAGTAAAGAAGGTAAGAAAGCTTGTTGCAGTAAAGGCGAAAAAAAGGACTAGTATCCTTTCAAAAACATTAGAAAAAGGGATCAACATCAGTTAATCCCTTTTTTTTATGTCCTTTTTTTTTGATAAAATGTTTATTGGATACTTTACAAGTAGAATAGCTCTTTAAAATCTTATGATATAAAGTGATCAATCCCAAAAATTGGAGGAAGGATAAATATTAATTTACAATGTAAACTTTATTTTCATGAAAGAATCGCCCTGTATGGTTACAAGATTAAGTCTCAAATTAAAACTTCCTTAAGTTACCCACTCCTTACTTTCTTTATTGCTTGAATTATTAAAGTTATTCTCAGCAGAATTGAATGTTTTCTATTTAGACTGACTTATCCCGAACAATTAATCTTGATCCATAAAAGTGATTAAAACAAATTTAGGATAGCTCGTATATTCAATAAAATATAAAGCTTAAGTAAGAACACATATTGTTTTTAGGATTTTACTCGTCTTCGACAGCACGGATTCCTTGTTCAGGATACTTCCCCCTAAATTGACTTAATTCTTTTTTAATAAAAGCAATATCCTTGTCAATATCACCTGTCGGAACAAAAAGATCTAAAAAACCACCTGTTTTTGTCGGATAATCCATGTATCCAATATAGATAGGAACTTTAGCTTTTAGAGCAATATAGTAGAACCCCTTCTTCCAATTTGGATTATAACTTCTTGTACCTTCAGGTGTAAATACCATATACATAGAATCATTCTCTTCAAAATATTTAACCGCTTGATCAGTGAAGTTATTGTTTTTCTTACGATTAATAGGAATACCTCCTATCGCCTTTAAAAACCAACCTAACGGAGGAAAAAATAACTCACTCTTAATCAAATAGCGTCCTTTAACACCGTAATGAAGGAAAGCCATTTTTCCTATAAAAAAGTCCCAATTACTCGTATGAGGTCCCATCACGATAACAGCCTTATCAACTCCTTGCGGATTATCATTAATAGTCCACCCCATTTTCTTTAATACCCATAATGCAAACTTGCCCATAATTGTATAATTTAAATGAAACTAGATAATAATCTGTATTCAAATTCACTTTGTAAGACGTTTTCACTACTTTTACTACTTACACACTTGCAAAGTTAAGTTTTTCATACTAATTCATCTAGGATAGTGCACAAATATAATCGGGTTTTCAATTTTATTGCTGTAATCATATTTATAGTTTTCTTTTGGGTTGTAGCTATATTTCTAATGTTCTCATTATCTAGCAGTAAAGATCCTTTGAAAAATCTACTCCCAAACGACGTAGAAGTAGTAATTAGTGTAAACACAGACCAATTAATAAAATCCTTCTTAGTTGATGCATTATATAGATCGGAATTCAGCGCTAATGAATTAAAGCTTTTAGAAAAGGGAAGAAATTCACAAGAAGTACAATCTTTTGGTATAGAAGTAAACAGCGAGCTTGTAATGTTCTATGATTTATGGAACAAAATACCCATTCAAGGTTTTCTTTTTAATATATCAAACGAAAAAGATTTTAACGGACTTAGATTAAAAAGCAAAAATGATATTAAAAGATCAAATGGTAAGCAAGGGGTTATTTTATTAATAAGTGATAATGCAACTGAAGAAATGATTGCATACTTTACGGAGTTTGCTGACAACATCATTTCTAAAAAAGTAAAACACATGGAGTACGGTAGTAAACCAGAAATGTTTAGCTTAGACTATAAAGGAAATCAAAACACATATATCACTGATTTAAAGCTTAATGCCAAAATTGATGAAGAAAGAATATTATTAAAAGGTTCAGGAAAAAAGAATGATGCACTTTCATTTTCTGTTAAGGATTACAACATGCTTACAGAGCCTTCAACAACAAAATATTTAGAATTCCAATCAGGTCAGCTACCCGACAGTCTCTATCAATATTTTGAATTTGTTCTTGAGGAAATTGGTATAGAGATTCCTAAAATAACCTCTCAACAAATGCTTCTTTATGGGTTATCTATTGAGAACATTAGAGGTTCTACAACAGTTCTTCCAAAATTTGACTGGATTTTAAGATTTGATTCAATTATAGATTTAGATTCACAATTGGTTTCTATCAATACATCGACTGACATGATGAAAATCATTGACAAAAAATCAATTAAAATAGGTGAAACACTATATTACTACAGTCAAATTTCAAGTCATGAGATTTATATCGGAGTGACAGAGTCTCCTAAAATTAAAAGTATAAAAACACAAGTCCTGCCGCTATTAAAAGGGAATCCTTCTGTGCTTTTAGAAATCGAAGGAAAAGGATTAATAGCTCAATTAATTAATGTAATGCCCCAAGTTAAGAATACTAGAGTTTTCATGGAAAATATAGAATACTTTAACATACACACTTCTGATGACAATGGAGCTAACTTAAAGATTGACGGTGAAATAAGGCTTAAGGAAGGGAAAATGATGACAATAGAGTTAGCTAGATTTCTCTTAATGTTCATGAAATAGTAAAAATATGAAACTGTTGTTTATTCAACAGACTTCATCTCTTTCATCAATTCTTTGAAGTAATTCGGAGCATTTACTAGGCGTGACCCATACCATGTAAAGAACTCTCCATCTACAAGCATAATCTTTGCATTTGGAAAGTAGTTTTGAAACTCTGCAAAGTGTTTTTCCTTGAAAGGATACGGTTCTGTACTCAAAAACACATAGTCTAAGTCTGAAAGTTTACTCATATCAACAACAGGATACCGCTCTTGGTTTCCCAGTACGTTTTCCATGCCTAAATGATCTACAAGAACATGATTGACAAAAGTATTAACTCCCACCCCCATATAAGGGTCCTTCCAAATGAAATAAGCAACTTTTGGAGCACTTTCAAAAGGAACAAGAGTATTAAAATTAGTTTGGATTTTATTTATCATTTCAAAGCCACGATCAGACACATTACAAATCTCACTGACTTGAGTAATCATTTCCAAACTGTCTGTTAAATCATAAATATCCGTCACCCAAACTGGAGCAATCTTTTGGAGCGCTTCAATATCTTCTTTTGTATTTTCTTCTTTGTTCCCTATAATAAGGTCTGGTTGAAGCTGTACTACCTTTTCGATGTTGACATCTTTAGTACCCCCTATTCGATATTTAGTTTTAAACCATTCAATAGGATGAATACAGAACTTGGTGATACCTACCACTCTATCACCTAATCCTAAGTCATAAAGCAGTTCTGTTTGAGAAGGAACCAATGAGACAATTCTCACCGGTTCCTTTTCTAAAATTATTTTATTTCCTATTTGGTCTTTATACATTGCCTACTAAGACATTGCGCTAATCACATCGTGTCTTGTTACAATATGATACTTGTTATCTCCAAGATCTACCAATACAGCTGGAACATCTTTATTAATCAATTTAGACAATTCTTTAATAGTAGCGCTTGGTTTTACAACTGGAAGCTTTGGTCCCATTATCTTTCCGATTGGCTCATCTTTAAGATGATCATTATCAACAATCTGATTAATTAAAGCTGTTTCGTCAATCATACCAACAAATACACCGTCTTTAGTCACAGGAATTTGAGATATTTTATAATCTCTCATTTTTGCAACAGCGTGAGAAACTAATTCCTCAACACCAATAGTCACCAAGGCATTATCTTTATGTACTGCTAATAGATCATCAGCTGTTTGATGACCTTCTTCTAAGAAGCCTCTATCTCTCATCCAATCATCATTAAACATTTTTCCAACATATCGACTTCCGTGGTCATGGAACAATACCACAACAACATCACCTTTTTTAAACATGTCCTTCATTTGAAGTAAGCCTTTGATTGCAGAACCCGCTGAGTTACCAACAAATATCCCTTCTTCAAGAGCAAGTTTACGCGTATAGATAGCAGCATCTTTATCAGTTACTTTTTCAAAATGATCAATAACATCAAAATCAACGTTTTTAGGAAGAATATCTTCTCCAATTCCTTCAGTGATATATGGATATATCTCGTTTTCATCAAAAATTCCAGTTTCATGGTATTTTTTAAATACTGAACCATAAGTATCAATACCTAAGATTTTAATATCTGGATTTTTTTCTTTTAAATACTTTCCAATTCCAGAAACTGTTCCACCTGTTCCTACTCCAACAACAAAATGTGTAATTTTCCCATCTGTTTGTTCCCAAATCTCGGGACCAGTTTGTTCATAATGAGCTAAACGATTTGACAAGTTATCATATTGGTTAACATACCAAGAGTTTGGAGTTTCTTCAGCCAATCTTTTTGAAACAGAGTAGTAAGAACGTGGATCGTCTGGTTCAACATTTGTAGGACAAACAACTACTTCAGCACCTACTGCACGCAGGATATCCATCTTTTCTTTACTTTGCTTATCACTTAATACACATATTAATTTGTATCCTTTTATGATTGCTACTAAAGCAAGCCCCATTCCTGTGTTTCCAGAAGTACCCTCAATTATTGTTCCACCAGGTTTCAATAAACCCGCTTTCTCGGCATCTTCGACCATTTTCACGGCCATTCTATCTTTTACTGAGTTTCCTGGGTTAGTAGTTTCAACTTTTGCTAATACAGTTGCTTCAATATCTTTAGTTAATTTATTAATCCTTACTAAAGGTGTATTACCAATTGTTTCAAGTATGTTATTATAAATTTTCATCTCAAATGTTTTTTGCAAAGATAAGAAGACTTGGTTCAAGAAAAATTATTCTTAAGGAAATATATTGATTTCAATATGTTAAAGTCATTTCATTTAGTAGAACAAGCCCTACTCTATAGGTTATAAATCGAAAAAGGCCACTCTATTTCTAGAATGACCTTTTAGTTAAAAAATAACTTATTTATTTTGCGTAGTTAACAGATCTTCTTTCACGGATTAAAGTAACTTTTACTTGTCCTGGGTAAGTCATTTCTGTTTGAATTTTCTGAGAGATAGCAAACGAAAGTTCGTCAGCTCTTAAATCTGAAACTTTTTCACTTTCTACCATCACACGTAACTCTCTTCCTGCTTGAATTGCATACGCTTTAATTACTCCATCGTAAGAGAGTGCATGGTTTTCTAGTTCTTTAATTCTATTGATATAAGATTCAACGACTTCACGACGTGCACCAGGACGAGCTCCAGAAATAGCATCTGCTACCTGAACTATCGGTGCAATCATTGTCATCATTTCAATCTCATCGTGGTGAGCTCCAATAGCGTTACAAACATCAGGTTTTTCACCATATTTCTCTGCCAACTTCATCCCCAAGATTGCGTGTGGCAATTCTGGTTCATCCTCTGGAACTTTACCAATATCATGAAGTAACCCTGCACGTTTTGCAATCTTAACATTCAATCCAAGCTCTGCAGCCATGATTGCACAAATGTTTGCTACTTCTCTACTGTGCTGCAACAGGTTTTGCCCATAAGAAGAACGGTATTTCATTCGACCTACCATTTTCAATAACTCTGGATGTAAACCATGAATTCCTAAATCGATACAAGTACGACGACCTGTCTCAGCAATTTCATCGTCTAAAGACTTTCTAGTCTTGGCTACTACCTCTTCAATACGTGCTGGGTGAATACGACCATCAGAAACCAATTGGTGCATTGCTAATCTTGCAATCTCTCTTCTTACTGGATCAAAGCATGAAAGTAAAATTGCTTCAGGAGTATCATCTACAACAATTTCTACACCTGTTGCTGCTTCTAAAGCGCGAATATTTCGTCCTTCACGACCAATAATTCTACCTTTTACTTCATCTGAATCAATGTTAAATACAGAAACTGAATTTTCAACAGCTTGCTCATGAGCAACACGTTGAATTGCTTGAACAATAATTTTCTTAGCTTCTCTATTTGCATTTAATTTTGCTTCATCAACAATATCCTTGATGTGCGCCATTGCATCTGTACGCGCTTCATCCTTCAAAGCTTCCATTAATTGTTTTTTCGCTTCTTCTACATCCATTCCTGAAATGCGTGAAAGTTCTAAAACACGCTTCTCTTGAATTTTTTCTAACTCTTCTTGCTTTGTAATATTTAGTTGAATTTTTTCATCTAAAGCTTTTTTCTGATTATCTATTGACTTTTCTTTTCGGGTTGTCTCCTCAATTTTATTGGATAAACTTTTTTCTTTTGCTTTGGTTCTATCCTCAGCCGATTGAAGTTTACGCTCACGGTCTTTAATTGTCTTTTCGTGATTCTCTTTAAGGCTTAAAAATTTTTCTTTAGCTTGGATAATCTTATCTTTTTTGATTGACTCTCCTTCTTTTTCCGCCTCAGCAAGGATTTGTTGTTTTCTTTTCTTTAATAATACATTCTGCACTATTATAGCAAGTACGGCTCCTCCTAACAAACCAATACCTACTCCTATTATTATTTCCATAGTTCTTAAAAATTAAAAATCCCACAACTCTCAGTAGCAAAATTGCCACTTAAAATGTGGGAAACGTTTATTTAAAATACAGGTTTATTATACTATCCTTCAATACTGTGCGACAGCAGTTGCAATGCTGAAAGTATTTCTTCTTTTAGTTCTCCTTCATTTTTATTTCCAGAAGGTGTATTTGAACGCGTTGCCAACTGTAATGAAGTCATCGCTAATAAATCTTGCATATCTTTTACCGCATAACTCTCTTGAAGCTTTTGAACATTAGTATTTATGTCCTCAACAGCTTTACGCACAACCTCCTCTTCACCTTCATTGATAGTGAGAGGATAATTACGTCCTGCGATTACTATTTTAATAGACAATTTACCCATGTTACTTTTATGCTTTCAATCGACTTATACAGTCATCTATTTCCCTTACTAATGCATCTATTTGAGCTCCGTTATCCTCTTGGGTATTTACAACCAATTGATTTTGCTCTTGTCGATGCTTCAATTCATCATACTTTGATTTAAAATCAAGTAACTCGTGTTCACGCTGACCTAATTTTTCATTCAGTCGCTTCACCTCATCACTTAAAGTATCATTTTCAGCCCTAACATTTAACAAAGAAGCCCGCATTTTAGCGACCTTCATTTCAATTTCTGCTATGACTTTTTGAATCTCTTCCATTTCCATATGACTATTCACAAAGATAATACGTGGGAAGTTAAAAACCAATTATTATATGAATTCGTTTTTAAAATCTGTTGTACAGTTAATTTAATTAAAAAAGGTTGGGCTGAAATGTAGTTTATATGAAGTGGCGGTTCAATCAATCAAAAAAATTCCATAAAAAAAGGCAGTAGGATAATTCTACTGCCTTACAAACTATATAATATCTTTCGAACCTACATGTTTCGTCGGTATTGTCCACCAACATTAAATAAAGCATTTGTAATTTGTCCTAAAGAACAGTATTTACTTGCCTCCATTAGTTTCTCAAACATATTCTCATTATTTATTGCTGCTTCTTGTAAAGTGCTTAACCACTTTTCTGATTCTAACTTATGCAACTCCTGAAGTTCAGCCAACATTTCGATTTGATATTGTTTTTCTTCTTCTGTTGCACGAATTACTTCTTTTGGAACAATCGTAGGGGAACCTTTTGAACTCTTGAACGTGTTAACTCCAATAATTGGGAATTCTCCAGTGTGCTTTAAAGTTTCATAATGCAATGATTCTTCCTGAATCTTAGAACGCTGATACATTGTTTCCATCGCACCTAAGACACCTCCTCTTTCCGTAATTCTATCAAATTCTTGTAACACAGCTTCTTCAACTAAATCCGTTAGCTCTTCAATAATAAATGAACCTTGTATTGGATTTTCGTTTTTCGCTAAACCTAGTTCTTTATTAATAATTAACTGAATAGCCATTGCTCTACGTACAGAGTCCTCTGTAGGCGTTGTAATTGCTTCGTCGTACGCATTTGTATGCAGTGAGTTACAGTTATCGTAAATAGCATACAATGCCTGAAGTGTCGTACGGATATCATTAAAATCAATTTCTTGAGCATGTAACGAACGTCCAGAGGTTTGAATGTGGTATTTCAACATTTGAGCACGTTTATTCGCTCCATATTTCTCGCGCATTGCTTTGGCCCATATTCTTCTAGCAACTCTTCCAATTACTGCATATTCTGGATCAATTCCGTTCGAGAAGAAGAAAGAGAGGTTAGGACCAAACTCATTGATGTCCATTCCTCGACTTAAATAATACTCAACGTATGTAAATCCATTAGAAAGCGTTAAGGCCAATTGTGTAATTGGATTGGCTCCTGCTTCTGAAATATGGTAACCTGAAATCGATACAGAATAAAAGTTACGCACCTTTTCTTTAATGAAGTACTCTTGAACATCTCCCATTAAACGCAAAGCAAATTCTGTAGAAAAAATACATGTGTTCTGCGCTTGATCTTCTTTCAAAATATCTGCTTGAACAGTTCCACGCACTACTGAAAGTGTATCTTTTTTGATTTGTGCATAAATATCAGCTGGTAAAACTTGATCTCCAGTCAAACCTAACAACATCAATCCTAAACCATCATTTCCTTGCGGAAGTTCTCCTTGGTATTCTGGTTGTTTTGTTCCTTTTGCCTCAAAGATAGATTTGATCATTTGACGCACCTCATCCTCTAATCCGTTTGCCTTGATGTATTTTTCACAAGCTTGGTCTATAGCTGCGTTCATAAAGTACCCTAACAACATTGGCGCTGGACCGTTAATGGTCATCGAAACCGACGTTTTCGGATCACTCAAGTCAAATCCAGAATATAATTTCTTGGCATCATCAAGACAGCAAATCGAAACTCCTGAGTTACCAATTTTACCATAAATATCTGGACGTGGAGCTGGGTCGTTACCGTACAAGGTTACCGAGTCAAAAGCAGTCGAAAGACGTTTTGCTGGCATTCCTAAACTCACATAGTGAAAGCGTTTGTTTGTACGCTCCGGTCCTCCTTCTCCTGCGAACATTCTAGTTGGATCTTCACCTTCACGTTTGAAAGGGAATAATCCTGCAGTATAAGGGAATTCTCCAGGCACGTTTTCTTGTAATAACCATCTCAATATATCTCCCCAAGAAGAATATTTAGGTAAGGCAATTTTTGGAATTTGTAAATGAGAAAGCGACTCCGAATGGGTCTGAATTTTCAATTCTTTATCTCTTACTTTAAAAGTAAAAACAGGATCCTTATATTTTTGTTTTTTCTCCTCCCAAGATTCAATTGCAATCCAATTGTGAGGATTTAAATCCATTTTTAACTGCTCGAAAGTTTCAGTCAGTTTTTTCACCAAACGATCTTTATCATCCATCTCACTTTCTGAAATCGTTTCAATTGTTTTTTGAATTCCATAAAGTTTATCAGCTACTTCAACCTGATTATCCACCCAACGGTCATAATTACGGTTGCTTTCGGAAATCTCAGACAAATAACGTGTTCTTTCTGGTGGAATTACAAAAACCTTCTCAGACATTTCGTCTGTTATTTCAAAAGTCGATTCTAGTTTTGTATCCGTTTTTTCTTTCAATGTTTCCAAAAGCACTTTGTACAATTGGTTCATTCCTGGATCATTAAACTGCGAAGCTATGGTTCCGAAAACCGGCATTGAGTCTACTGGTTCATCAAAAAGAACATGATTTCTTTGGTATTGTTTGCGGACATCTCTCAATGCGTCTAATGCACCTCGTTTATCGAATTTATTCAAAGCAATAACATCTGCGAAATCAAGCATATCAATTTTCTCTAATTGTGTTGCTGCTCCGTATTCTGGGGTCATTACATATAAACTCACATCAGAGTGGTCCATAATTTCAGTATCTGACTGACCGATTCCAGATGTTTCTAAAATAATTAAATCAAATTCTGCAGCTTTTAGCACCAATAATGCTTCTCCAACATATTTTGAAAGTGCTAAATTCGATTGTCTTGTGGCCAATGAACGCATGTAAACTCTATCATTTGAAATAGAATTCATACGAATACGGTCACCCAGCAATGCTCCTCCAGTTTTACGTTTAGAGGGATCTACAGAAACAACAGCAATATGTTTGTCATCAAAATCGATTAAGAAACGTCGGACCAATTCATCGACAAGAGAAGACTTACCTGCTCCTCCTGTCCCTGTAATTCCTAAAACAGGAACATTTGCCTTCTCTGCTAAAACATGCATTTCATCCAACAAAGCTTTAGATTCATCTGGATAATTCTCAGCTGCCGAAATCACTTTAGCGATATCCGCATCCTTTTTATTTTTTAATACTTTCGGATCGATTTTCACATCTTGTCCAACTGGAAAGTCAGACTTTTCAATTAAATCGTTAATCATACCTTGCAAGCCCATTTCACGACCATCATCAGGATGATAAATTCGTGTTATTCCGTACTCTTGCAATTCTTTGATTTCTTCAGGCAGAATAGTTCCACCCCCTCCAGCAAATATTTTTATCTGTGGTGCTCCTCTTTCTTGGAGCAAATCGTACATATATTTTAAGTATTCCGTATGTCCTCCTTGATAAGAAGTCATTGCGATGGCTTGTACATCCTCTTGAATGGCACAGTTTACTACCTCATCAACACTTCTATCGTGTCCAAGGTGAATCACCTCACAACCGGAAGCTTGTATGATTCTACGCATTACGTTAATCGCTGCATCATGACCATCAAAAAGTGAGGCTGCAGTAACTATTCTAACTTTATTCTTTGTTTTATAAGGTAATATCTTCTCCATAATTTCAAAATGATGAATACCCGCAAATATAATGAGTTTAAGTTGAAAAACGGTGTGAATATGCGTGGAATTTACCAATCATGAGAAGTCACAGAGTCCTTAGTTAAATCTTGACTTCTATTTTGTGTGAAGCTGAACTATATCTATTCAAAAGAAAATATACAAACCTAGGAAGTGACACGTGCAACTATCGGCTTAATTTTATGCTCTTGGTTTTTCATTGGTTTTTTGATTTATACAATGTACTTTTTGCGCTTTACTTTTTAGACGACACTTGGTGCTACATGTATTTATTGACCGACCGTAAGCATTCATTTTTATACCTTTTAAAGAATAAATTATATTTTAATTGTACTTTCGCTTTTCAAATATTTAAGAAAAATGGAAGAACTTGATCAAGGAATAGACAATTTACCGCATTTAGGAACAGAAAAAGTCCCAAATAATGTTGGGGTGTTAGTTTTAGGTATTTTATCAATTATACCAGGCTGTGCATGCTATGGAGTACTTGGAATTATCTTAGGAATTATTTCTCTATCACTTGCATCAGGTGCTAACAAGTTGATTAAACAAAACCCAGGGAAGTACACAGAAAGCTCTATTCAATTAGTTAAAGCAGGGAGGATTTGTGGAATCATAGGACTTTCTTTATCTTCTTTATACCTAATTATCTTATTGATTTATTTAATGATTTTCGGGACGCTTATAATGTCTAGTCCTGCATTTAACATGTAATCACTAATTCCATGGCTATTGAAGATCACTTAATGAGTTGTTCTTTCAAATCCACATTTGGACTTGAATGTTTTGGATGCGGAACACAACGTGCATTTCTTGCTCTATTAAAAGGTGATATAGTGGGTTCATTTTTGTTAAATCCCGGAGTAATTTTGTTATTGATTACATTTATTGCTTTTGCAATTGTTTATTTCAAAAAACCAAAGTGGATAACACGTGTGATAACGATTGGCGTACTTAGTTCCTCGATAGGTATGATAGGGAATTTCATTTTTAAACTGATGGTATAACTACTTCATTCCTGGGTTCATCACTTCTGTTTGGTGACGAATTGATTCTTGATGAATAGCATCTAAAACCGAGCGTAGAAAATCTATACTCAATTCCAATTCATTTGCTTTTGATAAACGTTGTTCTATAATTTTTTTCCAATGTTCTGTTTGCAAAATAGTAACTCCATTTTCTTTCTTATAATCTCCAACGGCACGCGAAATTTGCATTCTTTGTTTTAGCAATTCAAATAGTTGATCATCAATTTCAGCAATCTTCTTTCGTTGAATTTCAATAAATCCAATATCTTCACCATGTATTGAAGCTTTTCGAAGGATTAATTGATCCATCAATATTTTTAGTTGAGCAGGAGTAATCTGTTGTTTTGCATCAGACCATGCTTTATCTGGATGAGAATGTGTTTCAATCATCAAGCCTGCAAAATTTAGGTCCATTGCTTTTTGAGCAACATGAAGTAAACCGTCTCTTTCTCCAGAAATATGACTCGGGTCACAAATAACTGGAATTTCAGGCATTTCCTCCATGAGTCCAATAGGAATCTCCCAGTTTGGCACATTTCTATATTTTGGATGTTTATATACAGAAAAACCTCTATGAATAGCTACTAAATCTTGAATCCCTGCTTTTTGAAAACGTTCGAAAGCACCCACCCACAACATCAAATCAGGGTTGATTGGATTTTTCACCATAACTGTAATGTCAGTACCTTGTATAGCATCCGCAATTTCTTGCACTGCAAAAGGATTAACAGTTGTTCGTGCACCTACCCATAGAACATCAACTCCAGCCTCTAAAGCAGCCTCAACATGTTTTGCATTAGCTACCTCGGTTGTTACAGGAATCCCCACCTTTTTCCCGGCATTTATTAGCCATGGCAAACCTATCGTTCCAACTCCTTCAAAAGAATCCGGTCTTGTGCGTGGTTTCCAAATACCACCACGCAACAAAGCAGGTTTAGTCTTTACAGCTATAGCCATAGCTACTTCCATAACCTGCTCTTCACTTTCAACACTGCAAGGCCCAGCAATTAAAAATGGACGCTTATATTTTTTTAAATTATTTCGTAAATCCAATTTCATATATCCTACTCTTCTTCTTAACACAACAGTATTGTGATAGGAAATGTTCCATTATTTAAAAATTACTTTTTACTAATTGCCGAATAAATAGCAAGTGATGCAATACCAATAAAAATAGCATGCTTGTAATCAAAACCAGCCACTACAACATCGTAAACAGTTATAGCAATTAATCCAAGCCCCAGAAATATTTGAAAATTAAACTTCATATTTTACCAATTAATTTTTTGGAACTCACCATCAGTAATTCTAAGCGTATCGTTAATGTCATTATCTGAAACAAACTTGGCATTGAAGAAAGCTGAGAGACTTTGTTCTATATGATCGATTTCAGCAAAAACTGAATACCCACTCCCTAATGAAGAATAAATATTAGAATGAAAAAGTGCTTTAGAATTAGGCACTTCCATTGGTCTGCCTCCTAATGAGTCACCTGAACCTAAATTCACTTGGATGTTTAACGAGTCATTTTCAAAACTTAAAATCCAGTCAGGTGATTTTGATAAAGTATAATTACTGAATGAAATTGACTTCCCGTTCACCTTCGCAGACAAGTATGTATCAATAATTGTTGGCTGAAAATTACAAGGAGGACAAACCCCTCCACAATCAACTTTTTCTTCCTTCTCGGGAGTAAAAACCCCATCCGTACAAGATTGCTCCTCTTTTTTACAAGAAAAAAGGAGTAAACTCACAAGAATCAACAGGGTTAATGTACCATTCATTATTTTCAGAGATTACTTTATTATATTTGCATAAAAACTCAAAAATACTGAAAATACCAACAACATACAAGACTTTAAAAGGGACTTCAGAAGGACTTTACAAAGAAAAAGGCTCTAAGTTTATTGGAATCGCTGTCAATTGTGAAGACGAAGAAGAAGCTAAGCAACTTTTAGTTCAATGGAAGAACGATCACCATCAAGCTAGGCACCTTTGTTATGCATATCGTTTTGGTATAAAAAAAGATGTTTATCGCGTAAACGATGATGGTGAACCAAGTAACAGTGCAGGCGCACCAATTTTAGGACAAATACAATCTTTTGACCTCACCAACGTTTTGGTTGGAGTAGTTAGGTATTATGGAGGTGTGAAACTTGGCGTAGGAGGTTTAATTAATGCTTATCGAACTGCTGCAAAAGAAGCTATTGAAAATGGAAATATAGTCAAAGAAGTAGTTAAAGATCGCTTTGAACTGTTTTTCAACTATACAGATATGGCATTACTTATGGACGTTATAAAAGAAAGTGACGCTACCATAAACAAACAAGTTTTTGAAAATGATTGTTATTTAAAAATCGCAATAAAAATAGAATCTACAGCTTCTCTTTTAGCAAAACTAGAAGCTTTTGATTCACTAAAAATTGAAAAAATTGGCACATTTTAAACCAGAGTTATTAAAACAGCTCATTGAAGTACAAGGAACATCCGGAGATGAAGAAGAAATAAAGAATTTTATTTTAAATTATATTGAGGAGCATAAGAAATCATGGAAAAGTGACGTTAAGATATACACTGGCGAAGGATTTCAAGATGCTATAGTTTTAATATTCGGAAAACCAAAAACTGCGATATTTGCCCACATTGATACGATAGGATTTACAACTGCATACGATAGCAACCTAATTAAAATAGGCGGACCTAAAACAATTGATGGGATGAAACTCGTTGGTAATGACAGTCAAGGTGAAATCGAAACTGAATTAATGATCATTGAAGATGATGAGGGCAATAAACAGTTGAAGTATATTTTTGATCGAGATATCGACCGTGGAACAAACTTATCCTTCAAGCCAAACTTCAAACTAACAGATCAATACGTTCAAAGTCCATACTTAGACAATCGTTTAGGGGTACTCAACGCACTAAATGTAGCTGAAGAACTAGAGAATGGAGCCATTGTTTTTTCGACTTACGAAGAGCATGGTGGAGGATCTGTCGGATTCTTAGGTCGTTTTCTATATGACAATTACAAGATTCATCAAGCACTTATTTCTGATATTACTTGGGTAACAGAAGGTATTCATCATGGTAGTGGGGTTGCTATATCAATGCGTGACAAGGCGATTCCAAGAAGAAGTTATTTAAATCGAATTATTTCAATTGCGAAAAAACATAATATTAAATATCAATTAGAAGTAGAATCTGCAGGAGGAAGTGACGGTTCAATGTTGCAAAATACAGACTTACCTTTTGATTGGTGTTTTATTGGCGCACCTGAAGACAATGTTCATTCTCCGGAAGAAAAAGTTTTTCTCAACGATATAGAAGAAATGTTCGTCTTATATAAAGAATTAATGAAGGAAATGAACTAATCCTCAACCATTAAAAATATAATTGATGCATTTTTTAAAAACTAAGTATAGAGTTCTGTCTTTTTCAGTATATAAAAACTATTTTTGAAAATTATTTTTGAAAATGTCTAATCTCTTTAGTGCCCTTATTTATTATGTTATTGTGATTCCTATATCGCACTTGCCTTTTGGGATACTATATTTCATATCAGACATTGTTTATTTTCTCCTCTATTTTATTGTTGGATACCGTAAAAAAGTTGTTCGTGAGAATCTCAAAAACTCTTTCCCAGAATTATCCGACAAAGAACGTTCAGCTATTGAGAAGAAATTCTACAAACACTTTGCTGACTTCTTAGTAGAAAGCACAAAATCGTTAAGTATTTCCAACAAAGCAATTAAAGAAAGGTGTGATTTAATAAACCCTGAAGAGGTTCACAAATATTTTGATCAAGGAAAAGATGTTATTGTACTTTGTGGTCATTACAACAATTGGGAATATTATGCCGTAGGTATTGCGCAGCAGATGAAGCACAAAACAATAGCCGCATTTCGTCCATTAAAAAATAAATTCTTTAACGGTAAAATTCTAAAATCTCGTCAACGCTTTGGTATGAAGATGTTGAGCATGCGAGAAATACCTCGTTTTTTCGCCAACAAACCCAATGATAGTCCTATTTTAAGTGTAATGGTAAACGACCAATCACCTGGAGATCCAAAAACTGCTTACTGGAATACTTTTTTAAATCAAGATACCGGATGGATGAAGGGTGCGGAAAAGCTAGCTAAAAAATATGATCAAGTCATTTTATTTGGCGCAATTCGTAAGAAAAAAAGAGGGTTTTACGAAGTAAGTTTTTCACCAATAAGTGAAGACATAACAAAGGAGCCTGATGGTTTTGTATTAGATAAACATGCTGAATATTTAGAAATGGTAATACGTGAACATCCTCAATACTGGCTTTGGTCTCACCGCCGATGGAAACATAAAAGACCGACCTAGTTATAGCAATATTACGCATGATTATCTGCTATCCTAATACCCTATTAATACGAAATAATTAAAATATTTCACTCCTAACCATTCAATTTCAACTATATTTGAAGTTGGGATATAATCTAAAACAATACCATGAAAAATAAAAGTTTAGCACTGATTGTAATTGGAGCTCTATTTTCACTCTATTCTTGCGCACCTGTCTATAAATGCGGAGAAGAAAAACCAGCAGGTGGAATACAAGGAAGCAATCGCTTATTAGATGTAGTTAATGAACGCGATGAGCTTTGTGAAATGGTTAAAATTAAAGATAAAGAAAATGCATATTTAATTAAAAATAATCAGCAATTAGGGATTACTAATGATAGTTTAGTGAGACGGAATAGTGAGATGATTGGAGAATACAAAGAGCTTGAAGGCGATTTCAACAACCTTAAAGACAAACACTCTCAATTACAATTAGATCATCTAAACTTGAGTGAACGCTTTTCTGGAGCGATTACAAACAACTTGAATCAAGGACATTTGTATGATGAGCGAATCAAAGAAAAGGAACGTAGGTTAACAGAAAAAGAAAATGCTTTAATTGAACGAGAGCGAAAAATTAATGAATTAGAAGCTGAAATTGCCCGTCAAGATTCGATTGCGAAAAGATTAAATCAGCTTTTACGTGATGCGCTACTTGGATTTGACGCTAATGAACTTACAATTGAGATAAAAAATGGGAAAGTATATGTTTCAATGTCAGACAAACTCATGTTCCAATCTGGAAAAGCTGAAGTTCAGTCAAAAGGGAAAGAAGCATTAGCTGTTCTTGCAGATGTACTAAAGAAAAACAAAGAGTTCCAAATCTTAGTTGAAGGACATACAGATAACGTTCCAATCAAAACAGCAACTTATAAAGACAATTGGGATTTAAGTGTTGCCCGTGCCACTTCAATGGTAAGGTTGTTACAAGAAGAACATGGAATCAGTGCAGAAAGATTAACTGCATCTGGTCGTGGCGAATACGATCCAAAAGAAAGTAATTCAACAGCAACTGGAAAAGCTAAGAATAGAAGAACAGAAATTATTTTATCTCCGGATTTAACGGAAGTAATGGATTATATAAATAAAAAATAATTATTTTTTATTTATAGGGAGAGAATCTAGAGAGAAAGATTACTTTTCACATTAGTACTCAAGAAATGAAATTAGGAGCAGCAGAAATGTTGCTCTTTTTTATTTTGTCATTTCTTGGTAGGATGGTATGTCTTCGAAATATTGAATTGCCCCAGTGCTTTGATTTACGAAAGCAACGATAGTTTGCAAGCCATTGCTTAGAATCAACCAATTTACACGTAATTTATGGTTATACTGTGCTATTTGATGAAGAACGGACTCAGTAAGTTTAATTTCAGGTGCTTTACATTCTATAATAGCTACGGCTTTACCTTCTCGATTAAATACCACACCATCACATCTGCGCGTCATCGTATTGACTTCAATTGCATATTCAGCTGCGATAAGTGGTTCTGGAACTTCTTTGTGTTGAATTAAAAAATGTAAAACATGTTGTCTTACCCACTCTTCAGGTGTAAGCAAAAGTTTTCTTTTTCTAAAAACATCCCAAACGTATATCTCCTCTCCTTTTTTGGAAAGCTTTAATGGTGTTTTTGGAAAATTCAAAGGTGTCAACATAGAACAAAAATAGTATTAAAAAGGATTTTTTAATATTATTTTTCAGTATTGAGCAAGAGAAATGAGCAAAAGAAATGAGCAAGGAGATTTGTGGATATCATATCCATAGTTCACTTCAAGAGCCACCAAAAACTTCATCTGATTCTGCAAGAATTTAAGAAACATCTCATTAAGAATATAAAATTTTTTTGAACAATTCAATTCATAGAACTCCAAAGCACAATATTTCCAAACTCTTTAGACTTCAAAATTGGCATTAATATTCATTTATCGTAATTTACAACTCTATTTATCAGACAATTCGTCAGGGGAGAACCACGCTACACGTCATATTGTCATTGAGATAGCGCTGTTTTCACATTGGATAGGAATTTGATATTACATCATCAAAAAAACAGATAAAAAATATGGATACTAATAAATGGACAACAAAAACGCAGATGGCGGTTCAAAAAGGGCAAGAGATTGCACTAGAAAGCGGTCAACAAGCGATAGAAACTGGACATGTCTTGCGCGGCATGATTCAGGTCGATGACAGTGTTCTTCCCTTTATATTTAAAGAATTAAATAGCGACTTACACACTTTCACACTTGCTTTGGATAGTATAATTAAAAATTATCCAAAAGTTCAAGGCGGAGGTCAGCCCTATTTAAGCAACACATTACAACGTGTTTTTAGTTATGGGATGAACGAAATGCGCAACTTTAAGGACGAGTTTCTTTCGCTCGAAGTTTTACTTTATGCACTCATGGACGGAAACGACCAAGTAGCGAGTTTGATGAAAGACAATAAGTTCACTAAATCAACATTAAAAGACGCAATTATGAAATTAAGAGATGGAGAAACTGTAGATTCTCAAGGAAAAGACGGAACATACCAGTCTTTGGATAAATTTGCCAACAACCTCAACGAAATGGCGAAAAATGGGAAGTTAGATCCTATTATAGGTCGTGATGAAGAAATTCGTCGTGTACTCCAAATTCTAACACGCCGTACCAAAAACAATCCAATTATGATTGGTGAGCCTGGTGTGGGTAAAACAGCAATTGCCGAAGGAATAGCACAAAGAATTGTCTCAGAAGACGTTCCAGAAAACCTTAAATCTAAGATTGTATACGCCCTAGACATGGGAGCGTTAATTGCTGGAGCCAAATACAAAGGAGAGTTTGAAGAGCGTTTAAAAGCAGTTGTGAATGAAGTAATCAAATCAGATGGAGAAATCATTCTCTTTATTGATGAGATTCACACACTTGTTGGAGCTGGAGCTGGAGAAGGCGCTATGGATGCTGCAAACATTTTAAAACCTGCTTTAGCCCGTGGAGAATTGAGAGCAGTTGGAGCAACAACATTAGATGAGTACCAAAAACACTTTGAGAAAGACAAAG
>Ga0209075_1000316_pt1 | contig 45999 bp, 43 predicted proteins | sample Stecom2011_FD_187523 | JGI IMG/M metagenome (GOLD analysis project Ga0209075, IMG submission 187523) | Agricultural soil microbial communities from Utah to study Nitrogen management - Steer compost 2011 (SPAdes) (version 2) | ecosystem: Environmental > Terrestrial > Soil > Agricultural land...
TCACTAATCAGCACGCTAAAAATGTAATTCTACTAGTTTCCATTCGTAAAAAGAATCTTACGTAGCGGATTATAGTGTTTGAAATAGAAGTTTTGGTAGCAATGCACGGTTTGTTTTGAAGGTGATGCCTTGACTTTTGTCACTGGATCATTTTATCACTAATCAGCACGCTAAAAATGTAATACTTCTAGTTTTCATTCGTAAAAGAATCTTGCTTAGCAGATTATAGTGTTTGAAATAGAAGTTTTGGTAGCAAGGCACGGTTTGTTTTGAAGGTGATGCCTTGACTTTTGTCACTGGATCATTTTATCACTAATCATCACGCTGAAATTGTAATTCTACTAGTTTTCATTCGTAAAAGAATCTTGCTTAGAGGACTATAGTGTTTGAATTAGAAGTTTTGGTAGCAAGGCACGGTTTGTTTTGAAGGTGATGCCTTGACTTTTGTCACTGGATCATTTCAAAACAAATCGTAACGCCGATAACAAGACTTCTAATCAAACAATATCAATTGTCGTTGAAATCAATTGGAGCTCGTGACAAAATATCATACTTCTTCCCTTCACGTTTCATGAATTTCTGCCAAATATCTGGAATAGAAGTATCCATAATCTCCATTGGATTTAAAACTGGAGCAACAATCCAATTATTTCGACTGATTTCTTCATCGAGCTGACCAGGGTCCCAGCCAGAATAACCTAAGAAGAAACGTACTTTGGAGTTGTCAATCGTTCCTTCACTGAGTTGTTCAGTAATTAAGTCATAATCACCTCCAATAAAAATTCCATCATCAACCTCTATACTTCCTGGAATTCTGTCGCCTAAGGTGTGAAGGAAAAATATATTCTCTGTCTGAACAGGTCCGCCAATACTGATATTCGCAGAAACATTTGGAAAGTTTTTGGCTACTTCAGATAAATTAAGATCTAAATAGTTCGTTAATACAAACCCAAACGTTCCTTCGCTATTGTGATCACAGATATAAACAATCGATCGACCGAAGTATTCATCTTTAGTGAATGGATCAGCAATTAAAACTCTGCCTTTTCGTGGTTCTCTCTTGTTTTTAAATGATAAATCAATTGCCATTTTCTTAAATGTTTAGTAACGTTTTTTGAAGAAATACTTTCAAAATACACTTCTGTCTCTGTAAAACGGAAATATAAGTTAAAATTATAAATATTCTTAAATGATTACCTTTGTTTTGTGTAAACATTTCGTTTTAATGAATCTTAATATTTAAATAACAGTTTTGACTATGTATTGTTCTGGATGCGGAAATAAATTAGAAGGTCATGAGAATTTCTGCCCGAAATGCGGTCAAGGCATTGGTGGTCAGAACAAACGTGAAACAGTCTCTGGTCCAACTGAAACTTTGAGTTTCTCATCTAGCTTTGTCTTAGGGGGAAATTTATTAACACCAGACAGACTGATTATAACTGCAGAAGAAATAATCTATAAAAAACGCAATCGTTATTTAATTGGTGTTGATGAAAGTGTTATTCCGTTTAAACGAATTTCTTCAGTAGAACTTAACCGTAGATTAATTAGTACGACGGTAATAATTTACACCAACGGAAACGAGAAGATAGAATTAAAGAATTTTTCTGTTTCAGATGCGAAGGAAATACGTAAAGCAATCGCTGAGCGCATTAATCATTTATAAAAACTCTGGTGGTTTTCTTAATTCAAGTTTTGCACTTTGGAATAGCGCAGAGGTAGCGTTAAATCGGATTAAGAAACTTTGTTGGCCTCCAACAGGCGTCCAAAAGAAAGAAAGTTGCCAACAGTGCATGTCACGCGTTAAAGTAAGTCTTGTTTGCGTAAGATCCATCTCTTTTAAATCATAGCTTGAACTAACTCCTAGCTTCCAACGTTCTGTAAAGCTTACGTCTCCAGAAACAACTATGCTTTGACTTTTTCCGTAGCGCTCATTCGGATCCAAATTGTTTAATCTCATGAAAAATGTATGGGTAAGGTTAATTTTCCAAGGAATTGCAAAATCTATGACTTCATGTGGATTCATGGCGTAATATTGATAATCTGCTCCCCAATGATCTCCCATTTTTTCTTGGGTATCATTTATTCTATCTCTTGATTCCGGACTAGTAAAGGTGTAAGTTGTTGAAATGTTAGCGGTGGTTGCACGACCAATTCCCTGCTTGTTTTTTAAAGCATATTTGTCATAAGCAATTCCATTTTCGTCCCATGCATAAGGTGAAATGTCTGCGCCAGAAACAATGCTTAATCCTTTGATCAGAGCAATACGCAATTGTAACTTGATATCAGAAAACTGCATGGTGTCTTTGAAAATATCGTAGCTTCCTGAGATCGAAAATGCATCAATAATTCTTGTTTTCTTAAACTCTGCTATAGTGTCTTTTCTGTCTTTATGCTTTAATTCAAATGTGTTATTTAATGAATAGCTTATAAGACCAACGTCACGACCGGCACTTTCTCGATAAAGACTATTTTCATAAGGAGAATAATAGACTTCTTGATTGAGTGGCCCCAATGTTTCTGTTTTATACGAACTTGTATTGGGTTGAAAGCTCATGGAGATTGATGGTGATAAAACATGACGCATTTTCATTCCGCTTTTACCAATAAAACTATAATAGGCATATAAATTTGTAGATAATGCTGTTTTAAATGAAGCGTCGTGTGACATTCCTAAACCCCGAAGGGTATCATTTACTATTAAGCTTTCTCCTGAATCATAGCGCTTTTCTACAGACTGGAAATTCATGCGCAGATTATAGTTAGCAGTGGTATTTAAGGTTACGATTTTTTTGAATAACTGCAAAGGATAACTCATTGCTAGTCTGTGCTGAATTCCATTTTGGAACTTATCTTGGATCAAATCATATCTTTTATCTGATAATAAAGAATCTGCAAAAATCGCTCTATTTTTTGCTTCTAAATTGTAAGTAACTCCAATTTTCTCATAGAATTTATCTTCACCAATCGTGTTTTTGCGTAATCCTTTAAAAGGGAAGAAACGGGTTACATTAACATTGAAAGTTGGAAGATCTGCATCTAGGTTTTTTGAAGCAGAGTTTTGTTTTAATGCTGCTTTTAATCCTATAGTTACAGGTTTCCCAGGAAATGATCGAATCAAGTTAATATCTGAATTAAAGTTGTTTTGATAATACTGTTGACTCAGAGGGTCAAGGTCTGTTTTTCCATTGTTATCAGATTGGAAGTTAACACTTGAATTAAACCTCCAGTAAGGATTTGCCTTTTGTTCTTGTTGGTGACTCCATTGAACTACAATCTTTTGTTTTCTTATGGAATCCGCAGGAAAGGGTTGTCGAAACGAACTATAAGCTAAATTTAAAACTCCACTGTATTTATATCTTTTTCTATAGTCGGTTTGATTTTTCAATTCAAATGTTCCTCGGGAGTATAGACTTCCATAAAAAGTAGTTTGAATGAGGTCAGATTTTTTTAATGGAAAATAATAACCTAAATCCTGGAATCCGAATCCATACTGAGAAACAGGAGTAATCATCGGCATGATTAGCCCACTTTCAGCTTCCTGATCTTTAGTTGGAATTACACTGAATGGTAAGCCCAAAGGTGTAGGAATACCCTTTACCCATAAATTCATCGGACCAGTAGCGATTCTTTCGTTGGGAACCATAACGGCTTTAGAAAGTTGGAAATGAAAATGAGGTTCATCTAAATCACAAGTGGTAAATTTCCCTTGTGTGAAATGTACTTCTTCGTTTTGGTGTCTTTTAGCGACTCCCATGTGAAGGTACATTTCTTCTTGCTGAGTTTTTAACTCTTCAATGTAACCTTTCTCAGAATCAAAGTTATATCGAATAGTTGCTGCAGTAAAAGATTCAGAACCATCCTCAAATTTGGGGATTCCAACTCGGTTTCCATCTTCATCGAGGGTATAAACACAATACACCTCTTTTTTTTCGGTGTCCATTTCAATTAAATCTGCGGTCATTGTTATGCCTTCGTATTTAACGATTGCAGCTCCGTACATTGAGATTTTATTGGTAGCCAAATTCGCTACAATGGAGTCTGTACATGAGAAAACAACCCGTGACTCCATAGAATCATCAGTTCTATAGATGCGTTTTTTTTGAGATGCTACAATGGAATCTTGAGCATATAAATCGGGTGTCAACAGAATTATTAACAATCCAACGACGAAAAAATGCGTTATGGAATATTTTTTGCTCAATAGGAACTTGTAAATTTGTACATATAGTTAAACAAAACGGATGCAAATCTAAAAAATTACATTGTTGTGTGGTCAAATATATTTAAAACAATAGTATTATTTATCCTTCTGGGGTGTGTTCATTCATCTTTTGGGCAGAAAAATCTTGATGATGTTTTGTCGAGTGGGATAAAAACTGTGGTCATTGATCCCGGACATGGAGGAAAAGATCCCGGCTGTCATGGTGGTTTAACCAATGAAAAGACGGTTGTTTTAGCAATCGGATTAAAGCTCGGAGAATACATCAAAAGTAAATATCCTCATATTGAAGTCATTTTCACCCGTGACAGTGATAAATTTGTTGAATTAGACAACCGTGCTAAAATTGCCAATGATAATCATGCTGATGTTTTTATTTCAATTCATGCGAATGCTGGAGGTTCTGCTGCTTATGGATCTGAAACTTATGTTTTAGGACTTCACCGTACAGAAAGTCAGCAAGAAGTTGCGGAACGTGAAAATAGCACCATTTTATTCGAAGAAAACAGCGAAGAAAAATACAAAGACTTTGAATTGTCTCCAGATGCTATTATTGCACGTCAACTTCAATTAAGTGTTTTCTTAAATCAAAGTATCAATTTAGCTTCAAAAATTCAAGCTCAATTTAAAGCCATTGACCGAAGAGATAGAGGGGTGAAACAAGCTGGTTTTTTGGTTTTGTATAAAACGACCATGCCGAGTGTTTTGATTGAAACAGGTTTTTTAACCAATCAAAGTGAAGAGAAATTTCTAAATGATCCAGTGAATCAAATTAAAATGGCCAATACCATTTTTAAGGCATTTCAAGAATATGTTGCTGAAATAGAAGGTGTAAATACTCTTGTTGAAAACGGTAAAGGCTATGAAGCTTCAATCGAAGATATTAAAAGTCAACAAGGAGAGGACGAAAAAATTGTAATTAAAGAAAAAGAGAACTTGATCTATTTCAAAGTTCAAGTTGAGACTTCAAGAGAGAAATTGGCTTTAAACCATAAGCGTTTTAATAATATTAATGTGAATGAATATAAGCAAGACGGACTGTTTAAGTACACAGCTGGATTATTCGAAAATGATTTTGATGCAGCGAATAGATACAAGGTGGAAATGCAAAAACTTGGTTTTGAGCATGCTTTTGTTGTTGGATTTTTAAATGGAAAGAGAATTCCAATTGCCGAAGCAATAAAATTGGCTAAGAAGTAGAATTTATCGCGGAATCCTATTAATTTTACTATTTAACTCTTATTTTAGCACAAAATACATAGCATTGAAAGTATCAAAAGAATTTAAAACTGGCTTAGCAGTTATCTTATCGACAGCATTACTTATTTTTGGGGTGAACTACCTTAAAGGAAATAGTTTTTTTGGTGGAGATGAGGTTTATTACGCTTATTTCCCTACTTCTGGAACATTAACCCCGTCTTCATCTGTAACTCTAAACGGTGTTGAAATTGGTAAAGTTTTGTCTGTAGATCTTGTAAGCCCTAACAATTACACCGATCCCAACAAAAGGGTTCTTGTTAAGTTTAGCGTTCAAACGAAAGACTTAAGTATTGCAAGAGGTTCAGGAATTAAAATCGTTCCTGGTGTTTTAAATACGGGAGTTCAATTGCAACAAAACTTCATCGCTGAAGAAGGTTACTACAATGTAGGAGATACTTTAGAAGGGACCGTTAGTCAGGAAATCACTGAACAAATTGAAACGCAATTGCTTCCTGTTAAAAAGAAATTGGAAGATTTGATGACTTCTATCGACAATATTGTGAATTCTATTACTGTATTCTGGGATACATCTGCGGCACACACCCTTGATCAAGGATTAAATGAAGTTAAAATTGCCATTGCTCGTTTCGGAAGAGTGGCTTATAATATTGACAACATGATATTGGATGAGAAAGCTAAGCTAGGACGAATTCTTGATAACGTTGAAAACATCACTTATAACTTCAAAGAGACAAATTTAGAAATTAAAAAAGCTGTTGGGAATGTTGTAGGAATAACAGACTCTTTGCTGACTGTAGATTTCAAAAGTGCAATTTCAGAAGCAACAGAAACATTGAAGAAATTAAATGGTATTCTTGAAGATACCGCGGAAGGTAAAGGAACTTTAGGGAAATTATTAAAAGATGAAAAGCTGTATGAAGAATTAAATACAACTAATGTCCGTCTTCAAAACTTAGTGGATGATATTAAAGTTCATCCAGAACGCTATATTCATTTCTCTGTTTTCGGTACGAAATCTAAAGGTGTACCTATCACCAAAGATGAAGAACGGAAATTGAAGAAAATGTTAGATACAATTCCTTAAACACTAAATAATTATTTATGATTTCAATTATAATTTTCGCCGTTTTATTGCTTGTAGGCTTTGGTTTCTTCGCAATGAATGCTGGCAAAATCCGCAGTAATATTTTAATGGGACGTGATGTTAATCGCTCAGATAATAAGTCTGAACGTTTAAAAGTAATGACGCTTATTGCTTTAGGACAAAAGAAAATGTTCAAACGTCCAATTCCTGCAATTTTACACTTCTGTTTATATGCAGCTTTTATAATTACACAAGTAGAGTTAATTGAAATAATTGCTGATGGTTTATCGGGTGAACACCGACTTTTTAGAGCTTCCCTTGGAGGTTTTTATACTTTTATGATCTCTTTTATTGAAGTCCTTTCTGTATTGGCTTTTATTGCAACATTTATTTTCCTTGCTCGACGTAACTTGATAAAAGTTCCACGTTTGAACATGAAAGAAATGAAAGGTTGGCCGAAATTGGATGGGAATATGATTCTTGTGATGGAGCTTATCTTGATCTGCTTTATCTTTATGATGAATGGAGCTGATGAGGTGCTTTATGCTGAAGGTCTTTCTCATGCTGCAAACTTGGGTGACGGTTCATTTAATTTCGCTATTTCTCAATTTGTAGGACCAGCTTTGTTTGGCGGAATGAGTGAGTCAACGCTTGTTGTAATTGAAAGAATAGGTTGGTGGGGACACATTATTATGGTCTTCTCTTTCTTGAATTATTTACCTTTCTCAAAGCATTTCCATATTATTTTAGCATTCCCAAATACATTCTATTCTAATCTTAAACCACAAGGACAATTCACCAACATGGAGTCAGTGATGAAAGAGGTGAAGTTGATGATGGATCCAGATGCTGATCCATACGCTGCACCTGAGGAAGCAGTAGGTGAGGTACAGCGTTTTGGGGCAAAAGATGTTGAAGATTTATCATGGAAAAACCTTTTAGACGCATATACCTGTACGGAATGTGGAAGATGTACTGATAATTGCCCAGCGAATCGAACAGGGAAATTACTTTCACCACGTAAAATAATGATGGATACCCGCGATCGTTTGGATGAAAAAGGTGTAGGCCTTCGGAAGAATGGAAAAGGGCATGATGACGGAAAAAGTTTATTGAACGATTATATTTCTGAGGAAGAATTATGGGCATGTACGACTTGTAATGCCTGTGTTGAAGCCTGTCCTGTAAATATAGATCCTTTGTCTATAATTATGGAAATGCGACGCTATCTTGTGATGGAAGAGTCTAAAGTGCCAACTGAATTGGCAGGAATGATTTCTAACACAGAAAATAATGGAGCACCATGGCAGTTTAGTCCTGAAGACCGTATTAAATGGAGGGACGAAGAGTAAAATTATGAACTGATTACAAACAAAATATTTATGAGTAATTTATTGAAAGTGCCTACAATGGCTGAAATGACAGCGAGCGGAGAGGTTCCTGAGATTTTATTTTGGGTCGGATGTTCTGGTAGCTTTGATGATAGAGCAAAAAAAATAACCAAAGCAATTGTTAAAATCCTTAATAAGTGTGAGGTGAAATTTGCAGTTTTAGGTGCAGAAGAATCATGTACTGGAGATCCTGCAAAACGTGCAGGAAACGAATTTGTATACCAAATGCAAGCCATGCAGAACATTTCTGTCTTGAATGGTTATGAAATCAAGAAAATAGTTACGGGCTGTCCGCACTGTTTCAATATCATGAAAAATGAGTATCCAGAATTAGGAGGAAACTATGAAGTGCTTCACCATACACAGTTAATCCAATCTTTAATTGCTGAAGGGAAACTTCAGGTTGAAGGTGGAGATACATTTAAAGGTAAACGTATAACTTTTCATGATCCGTGTTATTTAGGACGAGGAAACAATGTTTATGAAGCGCCAAGAGAAATGTTGAGAAAACTTGATGCTGAATTGGTGGAGATGAAAAACTGTAAAGCCAAAGGAACATGCTGTGGAGCTGGAGGTGCTCAAATGTTTAAAGAAGCTGAAAAAGGAGATAAGGAAGTGAATGTTTTGAGAACCGAGGAAGCAATGGAGGTTAAACCAGATATCATCGCTACAGGTTGTCCTTTCTGTAATACAATGATGACAGACGGTGTAAAAAACAAAGATCAAGAGGCGAGTATTCAAGTAATAGATGTTGCTGAATTAATTGCTACTGCCGCAGATTTATAATTTTGAAATCATGATAACATCAAATAAAGATTTATTTACACAATTTCCTGATCAATCTAAGGTTTGGTTATACCAAAGTAATAAAGCTTTGACTACAGCTGAAATTGCAACTTTAGAAGAAAAATTGCTGACTTTTGTAGAAGGTTGGGCAGCACATGGAAATAGTTTATGGGCAACTGCAAAAGTACTTAATCCTTACTTTGCTGTAGTTGCAGTAAACGATACTTTGGTTCCGCCATCTGGTTGTTCCGTAGATGCATCTATTCACCGCTTGAAAGAAATCGGTGAAGAAATGGGGATTAACTTTTTTGACAGAATGAATTTAACTATTCATGAAGGAGGGGAATTAAAACAAATTCATTTCTCTGAATTGAAAAACCATACCGATGCATTGGTTTTTGACCCTTTAATTACATCACTGGGTGAATTACGTGCCGCATGGCCAAGACCAATAGAGAACAGTAGTTTCGCTCATATGGTAGGATAGAAAAAAACATATTAAATAAAAAAAGCAGACCGAGGTCTGCTTTTTTTGTTTTAATATGTAGTGTTGCAAGTAGGCGAGATTTACAAGCCGCCCCTACTATCCTATATTTTCAATCACCATTGCAGAAGCACCACCGCCACCGTTACAAATTCCAGCAGCACCATATTTACCACCGTTTTGTTTCAGTACGTTAATCAATGTCACAATGATTCTTGAACCCGAGTTTCCTAGTGGATGTCCAAGTGCAACAGCACCACCATTCACGTCAACTTTTGCTGGGTCAATTCCTAAAATTTGAGTATTCGCTAATCCAACTACTGCAAAAGCTTCGTTTAATTCCCAGTAATCTACATCGTTTACTGAAATCCCAGCTTTCTTTAAAGCAATAGGCAGTGCTTTTGCGGGTGCAGTTGTAAACCATTTAGGCTCTTGAGAAGCATCAGCATATCCGATAATCTTAGCAATTGGCTTTAAACCGTATTTTTCAACTGCTTCTTTTGAAGCTAAAACTAGTGCAGAAGCTCCATCATTTAAAGTTGAAGCATTTGCCGCTGTTACTGTTCCGTCTTTACTAAATGCAGGACGCAAGGTTGGAATTCTATCTAAGTTTACGTTAGTAAATTCTTCGTCTTGACTCACAATAACTGGTTCTCCACGTCTTTGTGGTACTTCAACAGGAACGATTTCCTCATTGAATTTCCCTTCTTTCCATGCTTTTGCAGCTTTCTCATAAGAGTTGATTGCAAAATTATCTTGGTCCTCGCGAGAGAATTTATATTCTGTAGCACATTCATCAGCACAAACACCCATGTGGATATTATCGTACACATCAGTCAAACCGTCTTTTACCATTCCGTCAACCATCTTGATATCACCAAGTTTTTGACCGTTTCTTGCATTTACGTAATGCGGAACACTACTCATGTTCTCCATTCCACCAGCAATAACGATGTGGTTATCACCAGCAATAATTGTTTGTGCAGCCAATGACAATGCTTTCATTCCAGAAGCACATACTCTATTTATTGTTGTTGCAGGAACTTGATCAGAAATTCCAGCAAATATTGTAGCTTGCCGAGCTGGTGCTTGACCTAAATTCGCTTGTAGTACATTTCCCATAAAGACCTCATTGATGTCTTCACTTTTAATATTTGCTTTTGCAATTGCACCTTTTATGGCAGTAGCCCCTAATTGAGTCGCTGATACAGTAGATAATCCACCGAGAAAACTTCCCATTGGAGTACGTACAGCTGAAATAATATAAACTTCTTTCATGATTCTGTAAATTTTCTATTTGATTGCCACGAAAGTACTAAATTCTTCACTTTTTTACATCATTTTATTTGAATAAGTAACTTATGTATGTCATAATTAGGAATTAATTTAAAAATATAGCAATTTTGCACCGATTTTATATTTAAAGCAAACTTTACAACTTAAATTATCTTAAAATGAATTTTAGAGAGATCACATTATTAGGACTTATGAGTGTTTTTATGGTTTCATCTCTGCAGGCGCAGGATGATTCAGAATTACCGCCAAAAGAGCCATCAAATTGGAAATTGAAAAGTATATTTTCATTGAATGTTACGCAGTCATCTTTTACAAATTGGGCATCTGGAGGTCGCAACAATATCTCAGGATTAGGATTTATTAATGCTAGTGCGGATTACAGTAAAGATCGTATTAAATGGGCAAACCAATTGTCAACAGGGATTGGAGGTGTTCAGTATTTTGATGAAGATCTGGTAAAAACGGATGATGTGGTAGATATTCAATCAACTTTTTCTTATGGATTACAAGACCCATGGTACTTGTCTATGATGGGTGGTTTTAGAACACAATTTTTAGATGGTTTTTCAAATCCTGAAGATTCAATTCGTTCTTCAACTTTTATGGCACCTGGATACGTGAATATTTCACTGGGTATTGAGTATATTCCAAGTGAGAACTTAAAAGTAATGGTTTCTCCTTTGTCTGGTAAATTTACTTTAGTGCAAGATCAAACTTTAGCAAATCAAGGAGCTTTTGGTGTAAATCCAGCTGAATATTCAAGTATGGATGAATTGCTTAAAAAAGGAGATAATTTCCGAGCAGAACTCGGTTCGTACATACGTGTTGTTTATAAAAAGGACCTAATGGAAAACATTAGTATGAAATCACGTATTGAGTTTTTCTCGAATTATATGGAGAATCCCCAAAATATCGATATAAACGGAGAGTTGATTTTAGATTTTAAAATCAACAAATGGTTTTCTGCTAACATACAATTGAATGTGATTTACGATGATGATATTGACATTGAAGATAGAAAAGGAAATGTCGGTCCACGTACGCAATTCAAACAAGTAATTGGATTAGGGATCGCTTATCGCTTAGCGAACTACGAAGAGAAGAAAAAATAAACTTTCGAATAGATTTATGAATTTTACAGCCCTGCGAAACAATCGCGGGGTTGTTTGTTATCAGCAAGAGACCAAATCAAAACTGATTTTTTAAAAAGAAAATTATTTTCATCAACTGAATCATTATTTAAAAAAATGTTGTAAAATTGAATTGTAAACGATATCTTGATGCAAGGTATCATAAATAAAATAAACAATTAAAATTTAGAATCATGGCAAAAAGTCAAGATGCAAAGAAAACTGAAAAGAAAGCGCCAGCTAAAACTCCAAAAGAGAAAAAAGAAGCAAAACGCGAAAAGAAGGCAGGAAAAAAATAATAGCTCAATAGGGCAGTTGTTTTGAGTGTTCTTATTTGAATTTACTCAAAAGTTTCAGCTCAGATGAATAGCTGAACTTCATGCGAGGTACTGATTAAGTATCCTCGCATGTTTTTTTATGTTCTATTTGAATCAGTGTGGATGAAATTGACTAATAGTGAATAGCAATATTAAAAGAAGGAACTATTTTCAATCGCACCCACAGAAATTCATTTAGGGTCATCTTTTTATTTGGAATTTCACTTCTGAAGATGTATTAATTACAACACTTCATTATCTTCGCTTGCATGAATGAAATTCTACTTCACCCGAAAAAAGATGTCTTAGGACATATTCTTCTTCCTTCATCCAAAAGTTATGCGCAACGTGCCTTGGCTTTAGCAGGATTGAGTCAGGAAAAAGTGGTGATTCACCGTTTAGTGGAAAGTGATGATTGTATCGCAGCACAAAACATTATTCAAGCTTTAGGAGCTGAATTCACAAGAGAAAACGACAGCTTATTACTTCACAAAGGAATTGATTTTAAAACTTCTGAGGAGCTTGAAATTAATTGTGGAGAATCAGGATTAAGTACCCGTTTATTCAGTGCTTTTTCTTTACTTTTTGATCAATCCTTTACCTTAAATGGTGAAGGTTCAATTGCCCAGAGGACTATGGAAATGGTCATTGAAGGACTTGAACAATTTGGGAAAAAGATAAAAAGCAATCAAAGTAAATTGCCCTTGGTGATTTCAGGGAAGGTGAATCAACATCAGGTGGAAATTGATGGAAGTATCAGTTCCCAGTTTCTGACAGGTTTAATTACTGTGGCTCCTTTCTTAAATTTCGATACAGAAATTACTGTGCGAAATTTAAAAAGCAAACCTTATATCTCAATGACAATTGATTTGTTGAATCATTTCGGACTGACTTGTGAAAACAAAAAGTTTGAGAAATTTTATATTCAAGGAAATCAAAAGGTTTCAGAAGAAATTGAATACAGTGTTGAAGGAGATTGGAGTGCTGCCTCCTTTATGATTGTAGCAGGTGCAATAGGTGGGAGGATGAAGCTTGAAGGATTGAAAATGAATACCCATCAAGGTGATGTAGCCATTCTCGAAGCAGTCAAACAAGCTGGTGCTCGTGTGAAATGGGAAAATGATAGATTAATTATTGAAAAAGACAAACTTCAAGCAATTCACTTTGATGCTACAGAATGTCCAGATTTATTTCCGCCTTTGGTTGTTTTGGCTGCTTATGTCAATGGAAAGTCAACCTTTAAAGGCGTTCACCGTTTAAAACATAAAGAAAGTGATCGTGCAATTACGCTTCAGCAAGAATGCAAGAAAGTTGATGTCATCATTGAGATTATAGGCGATGAAATGATAGTTCATGGAAGAGGTGGAGGTAAAGTGAATGAACCTATCGTTTTCTCATCTCACAATGACCATCGAATTGCTATGGCGATGAGTTTATTTTCGATTGGTGCGCATTCACCGATAAAAATTACTGGAGCTAAAGCTATTGATAAATCATATCCTGATTTTTATAAAGACTTTTTAACAGTTTAAAATTTATTATGAGATCATTTATTTAGATATTATAAAATATGAAAGAAATGAAAAAACAAGTTGTTAAAGCAATTGAAAAGGAATTAGAAGAGCGATTAAATATGGCAACGCAGACCTATAATGATGCTTTAGAATCTAGAAATAACGATACGAAAAGTAGTGCGGGAGATAAATACGAAACAAGTAGAGCCATGATGCAGCAAGAGATGGATAACGCTGAAATCAGCATTCATCAAGTCAAGGTTTTTCAAAATGAATTGAATCGATTGCCGCTAAAAGAAGATTCTGAATCGGTGATTTCTGGTAGTTTGGTAGAAACGAATACGGGTATATATTTTTTAGGTTTAAGCTTGGGGAAAATAGTAGTCAATAATCATGTTGTTTATGCTATTTCTACCGCTTCTCCATTGGGTAAGTTACTATTGAATCGCAAAGTAGGAGATTTTATTGATTTGAATAACGCACAACAGAAAATATTAAAGATTAGCTAAAAATAAGAAGTCTCCCATTAGATGGAAGACTTCTCAGTTTGCTAAAACTACTTATTGGAGTATTCATTATGGACTAGCCATAAATGTATACCTTGCCTCAAATATCCGATTAAATGAAGTTTTAAAGCTATTTAAGTTGTTAAAAAATAACATGATTTTCTCCAAATGTTAAAATATAGCTAAATTAGTCTACAGCTTCCTTTGCATGTACTGTTTTTAAAACACCTTTTGGGGTGACGATATAATGCAGAGGAATATCATGAGGATCAATTTCCTTTAAATCTTCATGGACATCAAACATAGTTAATCCAATAAAAATCGTTGAAGGAGAGCATTGTGCTAAAAAACGGTCATAAAAACCTTTTCCATAACCCAGGCGATTCCCGTGTTGATCTACTGCTAACAAAGGAACGATTACCACTTGAATATCTTTTACATCAACATCTTTTCCTGATACAGGTTCTGGAATTCCAAAAGCATTGTCTTGAAACTGCGTATGTTCATCCAGTAACTTATGGGTCATGTTGTTTTTATCAAAGTTAGAAACGGGAATACACACCCTGTTGTTTTGCTTCAGTCTTTTAATTAAAGGAATTGTATCCACTTCTTTTAGTCTGTGAATAGGTAAAAAACAATGAATTAACTGATGATTAAACATCCAACACCTTAAGAAGTTGTTGGTGATTTGCTGAGAATAATAAATGCATTGCTCAGGTGTTAATTCTTTTCGTAACTCCCGGTAATGATTTCTAATTTCGTCTCTTGTCATAATAGTCCTGGTATTAATCCTTTTGCAGAATTTGACATTTCTTTTTCATTGACTAGGTTGGCTGCATCAATAGCACGGTTTAAAGCAACGGTTAGAAGGTCTTCTAAATCTTCTTTTTCCATTTGATCTAATGCTGTGTTAATGGAGAGCTTTGTGAGTTTACGGTTACCATTCATTTCTACAACCACGAGATTTCCTCCTGCTTCACCGTTCACATATATAGTATTGAGTTTTTCTTTTGACGCTTCTGCTTGTTGTTGCATAATTTGCAACTTGGCCATCATATCTTTTCCAAACATATTTTCTAAATTTTAACTACAAATTTAATCAATGTTAAGGAGAAAGACCTCTTTTTTTAGATGATTAAACCTAATTCCATAAAATAACTCAAATTTATTTTAAGTCTGTAGCCCAATAAAAACAGCTATTTTTAAAATTCTTTAGTTTTATTATGAAATAAAGTGTGGAATTTGGTAACCTTTTTGCCCTATATAATAGAACAACAATTAAAACTATAAAACATGAACAAGTCAATTAAGAAAATCACTGCTTTTGTCGGAATCACATTATTACTAGTTAGCTGTGGAGGTCATACCACATGTGATGCATACGGTTACATAAAGTACAATAAAGAGAAACAAGAAATTCAAAAAGAAATTAATTCTGTTTCACACCTTGAAAACGGAACAATATAAAAATACTGGTGGTTTTCTATGAGCATAGTAGCCATCACTTCCTGGTCACAAGACCAAAACAAACAACAACAAAGAAAGCCCAGACATTAGTGTCGGGGCTTTTTTGTATCTCATTTATAAACCCAAAAAAAAAGAGCTTGAACCTTAATAGGAACAAGCTCTTTGTAATTATTTAGGTTCGTTTTAACTAAAAACACCCATATCAATGAATTTATTCATTCTTTTCTCACATCTTTCTTCAGGATCAAGTTTCGAAAGTAATGTGATTTGACGTTTAACCTCACGTTTAACAATAGCAAACATCTCTTCTGGATTTCTATGTGCTCCGTTAACAGGTTCTTTTATTACTCCATCTATCAACTTTAATCTCTTCATATCATCAGAGGTCAATTTCAATGCTTCAGCAGCTTTCTCTTTATATTCCCAAGAACGCCATAGAATAGATGAACAAGATTCTGGAGAAATTACCGAGTACCATGTATTTTCCAACATAATTACTTTGTCTCCAACTCCAATTCCTAATGCTCCACCTGAAGCTCCTTCACCAATGATTATACAAATGATTGGAACTTTAATGTTCATCATTTCATAAATATTTCGTGCAATTGCTTCTCCTTGTCCACGTTCCTCAGCTTCAAGCCCTGGAAATGCACCTGGTGTATCAATTAAAGTTACAATAGGAATATTAAATTTCTCTGCCATTTTCATTAGGCGAAGTGCTTTACGGTAACCTTCAGGATTAGCCATTCCAAAGTTACGGAATTGACGCATTTTGGTGTTCATTCCTTTTTGTTGACCGATAAACATTACTGTTTTTCCATCAACTGAACCTAATCCACCAACCATCGCTTTATCATCTCCTACATTTCTGTCGCCATGCAGCTCTTGAAAATCTCCATGGGTTATTCCATCAATGTATGCTAGTGTATAAGGACGTTCTGGGTGACGAGATAATTGAACACGCTGCCAAGGAGTTAAGTTTGAAAAAATCTCTATTGTTTTCTCTTCCAACTTTTGCTCTAAAGCTTTAATCTTGTCGGTCATATCTAGCTCTGCATCTTGTCCAATTTCTTGTGCTTTTGCAATTTGTTCCTCCAATGCTTTTATCGGTTCTTCGAAATCTAAGTATATTGACATTTTTTTTATATTCTTTTTGAGGAGCGAAAGTTACAAAAAATTGTTTGCTATTTCTACATTTGTATCTATGATATCATTTCCAACATGCAAAATTAATTTAGGACTGAATATTCTTTCGAAAAGAATTGATGGTTATCACGAGATTAGCTCTCTTATGTACCCCGTTCCTGTAAAAGATGTTTTAGAAATTGTTTCTGCTGAAAACTTTGAGTTTACATCGTCTGGACTTGAAATTCCAGGTAGAATAGAGGATAACCTTGTTTTTAAAGCCTATGAAATGATGAAAATGGAGTTTGATCTTCCGCCCGTCAAAATTCATTTGTATAAAAATATACCTATGGGTGGAGGTCTAGGAGGAGGCTCTTCAAATGGAGCATATACCTTAAAAGTTTTGAATGATCTTTTTGAATTGAACCTTAATTCTACTGTTTTACAAGAAAAAGCAGCGAAATTAGGCTCAGATTGTCCCTTTTTTGTTAAAAATGAACCGCAATTGGCAAAGGGAAGAGGCGAAGTCTTGAGTCCTTTCCCCATCTCTTTAAAAGGAAAGCACTTGTTGCTGATCAATGATGGAACACATATTAGTACTGCGGAAGCGTATGGTAGAATTCAGCCAAAAACTCCAACCCATTTACTCGAGAATATTTTAAACGCTCCAATTGAATCATGGAAAGAGGATTTAGTTAATGATTTTGAAGCTCCGACTTTTAGTGTATATCCGCAATTAAAAAAGATAAAAGCCCAACTTTATAAACAAGGAGCAGTTTATGCCGCTATGACAGGATCGGGTTCAACAATTTATGGAATATTTGATGTTGCTCCGGTTTTTGAAAAAGATTTTAACTTCCCCAATGGATTTAAACATTGTGTTGAGTTGTAATTAATGCTGAATAATTACCCTTTGTGTTGCAACAATCTGATCTTTGTTCTTGAAAATTAATATGTAAACTCCTTGTTTAGCCTGACTTAAATCTAAATGAGCAGAACCCCAAAACTTGCTGATTTGTTTGATTTCCTGACCGATTGTATTGTAAACCGCAATACTTAATTCTTGATCTGTGTTTTCTGCTGTTATTGTGAAATGACCACTCTTACTTGGATTTGGGAAAACATTTAAATTTTGATGAATTACATCTATTTCCTGAAGACTTAATACGGGGGCACTAAACTCTTCAGCAATGTAGGACCAAAGTCCACCTTGATCTGTTCCTACAAACATTTCATACCGTCTGTCATTGCGTAAAGTATCAATAAAAGGAACTGAATAGCCTCCTGTTTTAATGTTTGCATAATTGTCTGAAACAAGATTAAATGCATCACCATTGCCAATATTTCCTTCTATTTCGTTGTAATAATATATTGATCCCAAACGATTTCCTGTAAATAAATGCAAAGTGTCATGATGACGAATAAAATGTGGTGTTGAATAATTGTTTGGATAGTACAAATTCCCCATACTTACTTGACCCAGACTATCTGTAATCCATTTGAAGGAAGGAGTTGTTGATGTCCCTATGTTTTCATAGTAGCTTATGCCAACCGCTCTTTTACCAATAATTAAGTCCAATAAACCGTCATTGTTTAAATCGAAAAGTTGTGGTGCAGCAAACCTATTTACGTCGATTATTGCTCCAAGATGATCTTTTAATTCTATCTGATCTAAAGTGTAATCTTCAATTCCAGTGCCTGTTCTTTTGTACACATGGAGTCGGCCGTTTTCTGTACCTAAAATCATTTCATCTTGACCATTTCCATTAATATCACCAAATGTTGGGTGCATTTTTAGACCATAACCTTGACCAGATAACGAAAGCCAATCATCTGATATAAATGTAAATTCAGGTTTTTCATTAGTTCCAGTATTCTGATAGTATTGGATTTTCGAGATTTTATCTGATGGATCTACGTGTCTGAAGTAAGAACCCACCAATAAGTCTTTGAGTCCATCATTATTCAAATCAACCAATACAGGAATTGCACCTTTTCCATTTTCAATCATCTGGTCTTGAAGAAAATTCTTCTTTACAAATGAGAAATTTGGAAGACTATTGGTTCCTAAATTTTTGTAATACCACACACTTTCTAAATTCTCGGCACTCCCATTTGCATTTGTACTTACGATGAGATCCTTTACACCATCATGGTCAACATCAAGATAAAATGATGCTGGGAAAATAGGGATGTCTACAGGAGTCGTGTTACTGGGGTAATTACTATCTAAAGAAATCATGGGTGAATTCTGATTGGGCGCTGTTCCACCATTGATTAATGCCGTAAGGTTGCTATGAGATACATCACCAAGGATTAAGTCCATGACATTATCATCGTTTAAATCTAGGGCCAAGACACAAGAGCCCGAATGTCTTGCATATCTTTGTGGATCGGGTAGATTGCTAACTCCACAAGGTCCAGAATTTGAATCTAACTCAATTTGATTGTTGCTAGAACCTTCAATAAATTTCCCCCAGCATTCATTATAAAGTTTGAATTCCAAAGAGTCAGGAACACCATAATTTTCCATTGATAGATTCTTGTGATATTCTACACGTTGCCCTCCAATATTGAAAGTTAAAACATCAATATCTCCATCTCCATCCACATCAACGTAAGCTGGAATATCACTATTGGAAACATATAAGTTGTTTTTATTGCCACTCGAATAAATTGACTCTAATCTTTCTGATGCTACCTCCCATAATAAGCCATCGGTGGAGTTTCCAATGTTTTTATAAACTTTTACACCACCAATTCCGTAAGTGAATAAGTCTTTTTTTCCATCACCATTATAATCTACCATTGCAGCACGATAACGAATATCTTCCGGAAAAAAAGATCTACTATTGTATACATACTCATATCTTTTTACTCCTCCTTCATCAATGGTTTTAAAAACCCTGATTTGGTTTTCACTGCGGTCAAATATGAAAAGATCTTCCAAACCATCAAAATCGAAGTCAATAGATGAAAATTGAGAGTGGTTTAGTCCACCTGCCCATGGAAATTGAAGTGTGTCCCCACCTTTTTTTACAAGTATGGAATCGCTATAAACAAAGCCAAACTGTGCTGTAGAGAGTTGAGTGGAAGATGAAATGAAAAAACAAATTAGAAATAAATATTTGAGTTTCTGTTTCATTGTAGCGTGTTATTTGAATTTCAATAGTTTTGCAGAGTAAATTTAGTGTTTTTATTTTTATACACCTAAAAATCATTTGATTTAACGCATGTCATACACAATCTCGCCGTCAACAATCGTTAGCCATGAGTAATTGGGTAAAAACTGAGGGGTACTTTTTAATACTTGATCGAAAATAACAATATTTGCTTTTTTCCCTTTTTCTAATGAACCCACTTGACCTTCTTCAAAACAACCGTATGAAGCCCAAAGTGTCATTGCTTTCAAAGTGATGTCTAAAGAAACGGCTTCCTTCTTCAAAAATCCTTGGAGCGGTTCATTTTCTGTGTTTTTTCTTTGAACAGCTGCGTGAATCGTTCCAAAAGGATCGTAATATTCAATTGGAAAGTCAGTTCCAAATAAAATCATACCCGATTCTTTTTGTAGGCTTTTATAGGCATAAGCGCCATTTTCTAAACGTTCTTTTCCGATGTGTTGCTCTGCCCAACGTTGATCAGACGTAGCATGTGTTGGCTGAACAGAAGGTAGTGCGCCTGAAGAACTAAAAAGTTTAAAATCATTAGGGTGGATAATCTGTGCATGCTCTATTCTCCAGCGGTGATCTGGTCTGTCTTTCATTAAGGTGTCAATGATTTTTAAAACAGTTCGGTTTGCGGAATCTCCGATGCAATGACTATTTACCTGATAGTTGAGTGCTTTTGCTTTCTTGAAAATCGCTTGAATTTCTTCAGGTGTTTTTAAAAGCATTCCATAGGTTTCAGCATCATCAGAATAAGGTGAAATCATACATGCGCCATGAGATCCTAATGCTCCATCGGCAATGATTTTAAAGCTCCGAATCGATAAATGATTGTTTTTATAATGTCCATTCTTTTGTGCGAAATCCATATTCTCTGGAGTAGGGAAGAGCATCGCGTAAATATTTATTGACAGGGCTTTTTTGTCGGCCATTTCAATGAATAAATCTCTTTCAACTGCGCTTAATCCAGCTTCATGCACATGTGTTATTCCAGCAGCCAGTAAATCTATTTGAATTTCCAGTATTGCATTAATTAAATCTTCTTTCTTAGGTTTTGGAAGTTTATTGTTGACCATATCTAAAGCATGATCCAATAAAATTCCAGTTAACTTTCCTTCTGATTTTAAAATATCGCCACCCTTGATTTGTGTTGTATCACTAATTCCAATATAGTCGATCATGGCTTGATTCACTAGCATTGCATGTCCGTCAATTCTTGTTAATGCCACAGGTGTATTTGGAAATGCCTCGTTTAGCAAGGAATTGTTTGGCATTTTTTCTTCACCCCATAAACTTTGATCCCAACCGCGGCCAATCAATATATCTTGTTTGGTTTTAGATTGGTGTTTTTCGAGTTTTGAAATCATTTCATAATAAGAACGTGTATTCCTTAAGTCGGCATTCAATTTTTGCTTAGCCAAACTCATGATATGTCCATGCGCATCATGAAAACCTGGAAAAACATCTTTGTTTTGCGCGTTAATAATCGTTGGTGCTGTATATTTATTGAGGATTTGTCTTTCAGGACCAACTTCCACAATCTCACCATCTTTAATTGCCATTGCCTCAGCCATTTCTAACTTATCGTTGAGGACATGGATTTGCGCATTATGTATGATGAGGTCAACACTTTTACCTTTATAACATGCATTTAAAATGAGCAATAGCGGAAGCAAAAATAAATATTTCATTTTCAGGGTATTTGAATTGTAAAATTAGAAGAATTCTATTCAAGAAGCAATTATTTAATTCCATATCTAGATTTTAGTTATTTTTACGCTTCAACCTATGAATTACTAATATCTTGAAAATGAAAATGCGTAAAAAAGAACTAATTGTTGGAGGGATTAACACAGTGGCTAACCAATCCTTTTTTGAATTGGATGAACGTGAAGTAGAACAAAATTCAAATACAAAAAGAGGAGCACTATATGAGAATTTTTCTTCAAAAAAAGAGTTTGTCAACGAATGCTTCTTTTATATCATTTCTGAATTGTTGAAAAGCAATAGCCAACATTTAAAGATAGAGGGACACGAAGTATGTATTAAGGAAAAAAGTAGAAATATTTGGTTCAATACCATTGCATGGTGGTTAGGAAACCCAAATATGTTTGAATTTTATGTGAAATATGTGTCCTCAAAATACTATTCTGAGAATGAAGCTTTAAATTCAGAAAGTAGACAGCCTTATTTTTCATTAGGCCAACAAGCAATTGATTTAGGTGTTGTTAAATCATTGCCAATAGAGTTTATTCATGAGCTAATCGTTGCACAAATGTTAAACACCTTGAACTTCCTAAAAAAGAACCCGAAACTTTCCGCAGATACTGAATTTTTAGACCTCTCATTTGAAGCTTTATGGGATTCGTTAAGTGCTAACAAAATGAAAAATTAGTGAAATACTTACACTTTTTTATTGGAATATCCCTTTTCTTTGGATCGAGATTCCTTGAGATTTCTGCTTTTGACACCTCAGCCTTAGGTTTAGCGTTATGGATGGTTTATTGGTGGATTACTCAACCGGTTCCTCTATATGTTACTGCTTTACTCCCAATTGCTGTTGGTGTACCTTTTGAATTGATTCCTTCAGATGTTTTAGCACAATCCTATGGTAATCAGATGATATTCTTGTTCTTAGGAGGGTTTATTCTCGCTATAGGAATCGAAAAATGGAATTTACACGAGCAAATAGCATTGTCAATAATTCGTATGTTTGGAAGAACACCCCAACGTATTCTCGGAGGATTTATGTTTTCAACGGCAATCTTGAGTATGTGGATCAGCAATACAGCAACAGCTCTCATGATGCTCCCAATTGCAATGTCTGTTATTCAAACCATTCCAAGGTTTAGAGAAAAAAGATTGTATTCTGTGGGCTTACTTTTAAGTATTGCATTTTCTGCAAATATTGGAGGAACTGCAACTTTAATAGGGACTCCACCAAATATTCAAATGGCTGGGATTTTAGAACAGGAATTTAATATGTCTATTAGTTTCTTCGAATGGTTTTTAATTGGGACTCCCTTCATGCTGATTATGTTGGTACTTTCTTATTTTACTGTGAAATATTTTTTCATCAAAAAAGCAAGTTTTGTAATAGAGGAAATCGAACCTAGAAAGTTAGACGCCAACCAAAAACGTGTATTGTATTTGTTTCTTGTTGTAGTTGCTTTGTGGATGAGTCGTACTTTCCTTAACGATTATATGCCTATTATTATCAACGATACAGTTATTGCTTTATCTGGAGCAATAATTTTGTTTGTTTTTCCTTCCACAGAGAAAAGACCTTTGTTGATTTGGGAAGACTTGAATAAACTGCCTTGGGGGATTTTATTTCTCTTTGGTGGAGGAATGGCACTGGCTGCAATTCTTGCAGAGGCCAATATTGTTACTTTTTTGGTGGAAATAATGAAACCTTTAGCCACTTTTCCTATTCTAATTTTATTACTTGTTCTCTTTACTGTTGCTATTTTCGCCACAGAGCTGATGTCAAACTTGGCCTTGGTGAGTCTAATTATTCCGCTTATTGGAAAGTTTGCAATTGAATTAGATTTACCGCTTTTAGGCATATCTGCGGGGATTGCATTAAGTGCCAGTTGTGCATTTATGCTCCCAGTTGCCACTCCTCCAAATGCAATTGTCTACTCGTCTAACTTAATTCATATTAAAGAGATGGTGCGCTACGGATTTGTGTTGAATCTAATTGCGATTGTGGTCGTTACATTGGTTATTTTCGTCCTCTTTTTCATATAATACCGGCATAATTCCCCTTGCATTGTATATTTCTCACTACTTTCTCTTAAAAATAAAGGTGGTATGGACGGTTTAAGTTTAAAATAGACGATATTAGTTGTTCAGAATGAGTTAACATGATAAGATTTCATAAAATAGTACACCTTTAAACGAAATGGAGTCAAAGGTATGGAATGATATTTTTATCTTTGCTTTACAATTAAACTGTAATGATTAATACGAAATATTTTATTTTTATATTGCTTGGGTCCTTCATGCTAATGCTAGGGGCTTGTAAAGTCAATAAGGGGTTTGAAGCCCTTGAACAATACAATTATTTTGAAGCTAAAAAGCAGTTTGAAAAATCATTGAAGAAACAAAAATCACCATCGGCTTATGGTTTAAGTATTATCTATTTCCGAAATGACAATCCGTTTTATAACCTAGACTCAGCTTATCATTATGGACTATTGTCTGTAGAGTCTTTCTCAGATACCAAGGCTAAAAATCAAGATAAATGGGCGGAAAAGCTTGGTTACACTCTAGCAAAGGCGAAGCAACAACGTAAATTGATAAGTGATTTAGCTTACCATAAAGCAAATCAACAAAATACGCCTGAGGGATATCAATATTTTATTGTCAATTATCCTTGGTCTATAAATATAGAATTGGCGGAGAAGAAAAGAGATTCATTGGCCTTTTTAAACGCAAAAAATGTGAATTCAAGTGTTGTGTTGGCAGATTATATTCATAAATATGCTGAAAGTGACTGGGTTCAAGAAGCACAATCACTACTTTACCGTGCACAATTCGATGAAACTGTAAAACTCGATCAAACGGAGAGTTACATGGAATTTATTCGGAGGTTTCCAGACAATCCATTGGTGAGAGATGCCCAATTTCAGGTGTTCTCAATTGAAACAAAAGAAAATACAATTCTCGCTTACAATAAATTTATAAAACGCTTTCCAAATAATCCCTTTATAGACGAGGCATGGACGAGTCTCTATCGCTTATCAGTGGCAGATTATAAAAAAGAAAACATTAAACAATTTGCAATTGATTATCCTCATTTTCCTTTTCCAAATTTGATTGAGCAAGATTTACAGTTGGTCGGACAAACACTTTTTCAGTTTATCAGAAATGGTAAATATGGATTTATGAATGAAAATGGAGAGGTAATGATTTCACCTTCTTTCGAATATGCAAGTCAATTTAAAAATGGATTAGCAGTAGTGATTCAAGATGAAAAATATGGATACATCAATAAGAATGGAGAGGTAATGATTCAATACCAGTTTGAAGAAGCTTTAGATTTTGACCATGGAAGAGCCATAGTAGTTGTTAATGATAAATATGGTTTGATTGATGTTTCCGGAAATTACATTCTCCAACCAAAATTTGAAGATATCGGTTCTTTTTCTGAAGGCTTGACTTATGTTCAAGATGAGAAGGGATATCAATACTATACTTTAGATGGATCAATTGCTTTTTCAGCAGTTTTTAAAGAAGCTTTTTCTTTTAATGCTGGACTTGCTCAAGTTAAAACTGGTGATAAGAAGGGGTTTATCACAACAAATGGATCTTTTGTTTGCTCAGTTTCAGTTGGAAATTTAAGACATTTTAAAGATTCTCTATTTGTACATGAATTTAGAGACAGTATGAGTTTAATGTATGCGAATGGAAATTACTTACCTGAGAAAAGCTTCGATCAAATTGGAGTACTAAGCGATAATAGAGCAATTGTTGAAAAGGATGGAGCGTATGGATACATTAATGGAAAAGGCGAAGTCTTGATCCCGATAAAATATGTTCCCTTCTCGAATTATATGCAATTTGCTCAATTTGAAAATCAACATGTTGTTTACAAGAAAGGACAGAAGTATGCAATGATGGACAGCCTAGGAAAATCAATATTACCCGCTCTTTTTGATGGAATAGGTGTTTTTGGAGAACTTATTCCGATTACGAAAGGCAAAGGCTGGGGGTACTCTAGTAAAGATGTTCGACTTAAAATTAATTATCAATTTGATTATGCTTACGAATTTATAAAGGGAACTGCTGTCGTAGAAAAAGACAACCTTTTTGGACTCATTAATTTGAATGCAGAGGAAATTATCCCCTTTGAATATGAGTCAATTAAGAGGTTGGACAAGGGCGTTTTATTGGTTAAGTCAAACAATTTTTTCGGTTTGTTAACTGATAAAGGTGATACATTAGTTAAACCTCAATATGATAGGGTAAATGAAGTGTCAAAGAATTTATTTCAATTGATAAAAGGACAAACAATTGCTTACTATGATGTATCTAAAAACCGTTTAATTGCGTTAAAGGAATAGAATGGATAGAATACTTGATTTTATTGAACGCCATAAATACGGAATACTAATTACTTTGGTGATTCATGTTGGGATATTCGTTTATTTTCAAGTAGCGACTTATAAAGAAGTAATATTGTTTGAACCATGGGATTTCCAAAGTGTGCACAAAGAAGCACCAGATGATATTGAAATCACGCCAGATCAAATTCAAACGCCTCAAGAACAAGAATTACTGAACCCCCAAGAAGATGTTAGTTCATTTGTGAAAAATATAAATGATACACGAGAAAAAAGTAAAAGTGATGACATCAAATATACTTCCTATTCAAAAAGTGGAAATCCTGAACAAATTGAAAGGGATTTTGAACAGCAATTGAAAAACGAAATTGACAGAAAACGTCAGGAGAAAGAAAATAAAAAGAATGCAGCAAATGCCGATTTAGAAAAGGAGAAAAATACAAAAACGACTAAAACAAACACTACTCAAGGGGGGGATGCAAGTGCCAAAGCAGTTGAAGGCGCCACAATGGTTTCTTATTCATTAGCCGACAGACATCCACTTAATCACAATGATTGGAACATTAGGAATCCAGGCTATACCTGTGGAAACGTAAATGGTGTTGTTAAAATTGCCATTGTTGTAGATGAAGGCGGAATAGTGGTTGGAGCAAGTGTTGTTGAAGCTGAAAGTCAAAACGCAACGGCCTGCATGAAACAACGTGCAAAAGAATATGCCTTGATGTCCCGATTTAATTACTCTGCTAATGCACCTAAAAAGCAAGAAGGAATTATAACATATCGATTTGTTTACAGATAATAATAAATACAGATGAATAAGTTTTTAATCAATATAAAGGAAATAGTTAATGAAGGTCCAATAGGAATCTATCTGATGGCATTTTTAATTCCATTGTATGAAAAATGGTTAGGATTTGCTGTGCTCATCATTATTCTTGAGCAAATCATAAGAAGAACTCCAATTAAAAAAGAGAATATTAAAGCGCAATTGACTTGGCGGAATCCTGGTGTTTGGCTTTTCCTTTTTTACTTTATGCATGTTGTGGGTCTAATCCATACCGAAAATATGGCTTTTGCTGGTATGGACCTCGGAATGAAATCTACCCTCGCCATTTTCCCTCTTTTCTTCATTCTGTATCAACCAGTCGTTAAGTGGCGTGTCTTTGTGAGGAGTTTTGTACTGGGTGCTTTTGTTTCCATTGTCGTTAATTTCTTTTTAGCCTTAGATTTACTCTTGGAGATGAAAAACATATATTATTTGACGGGTTCTTATCTGTCTAAATTAATGCATAGAGGATATTGGGCAACTTATCTTCTGCTTGCTTATTTTTTCTTGCTCAAAACAGCAGTCTCGTCTCAATCTATAAAAAAGCTTATAGTTAATCTTGCTGGAGCACTTTTTATTGCGTTTTTTGTTGTTTTATCTGAGTCAAGATTGGGGTATATCGCCATGGCAGTTATATCAATTTGGGCAATGATAAAAATCATTAAGATTTTAAGAAATAAATGGATAATTCCTTTAATTGCAGGATTGTTCGTGGGCAGTATTTTCCTGATTTATAATTATATGCCTGGCGCAGTAAAAAGAGTTACGGTTACAGTTGAATCTTTGTTTAAGCCAACGGATAGCTTAAGTCAAGAGAGTCTGGTTGCTACTTCTTCTAGGTTGTACGTTTGGGAATCATCTGTTGAATTGATTCAAGAGAATTTTTGGTTTGGGGTAGGAACAGGTGATATTAAAGATGAATTGATCCAAAGAAATTTGGATAAAGGATATACAGAATTGGTCGAGCTAAAACTGAACAGCCATAATCAATTCCTTAACTCCCATATTGCACTAGGTGTTTTTGGAAGCTTGTTTTTATTGTTCGCTATAGTTACTAGTTTTGTTAAACAAAAAAATGATCCCATACGTTTTTGGCGCGTCGGGGTGGTATTTATTTTGTTTCTTGCTATGCTTCCAGAATCGATGTTAGAAGTGCAAGCCGGAATTATTCCTTACGCCTTTCTCCTTACTTTTTTAACAGCATGTAAGCTTAAGCAAGAGCAAAAGGATTATCATGTTTCCCAATATTAAATAAGGCATCTCCTTTATTAACCAATGGCATTTCGTTAACATTAAAAATCATCCCATTAAAGGGCGATTTAACTGAACGTTCAAACTTGCCGTAAGGATCTGAAATAGTTGCTAAAATACTTCCTTTATCAACGTATTGACCATTCTTAATTCTCAGGTTTAAAACCCCAGAACTACTCGCTCTTATCCATTTTGATTTCTTAATGGTGTAGCTTTTCTGTGTAATTGGAGGAGTATCAAAATACCTTATGCCAAGATGTTGCATCACACGTAAAGTACCATTAATAGCTTCCTCAACAGAGAAATTATCAATTCGGTTGGCTTTTCCACCTTCAAAAAGAACATACCTTTTACCGAGTTTTGTTACAGCACTCCGAATTGATTTAGCCAATACTGCCGAATCAATTGTAAATGGAGCCGCAAAAACATCACACAATTCTTTAGACTTTTTATCACTAAAGTCACAACGTGTCTGAGGATAATTATTTCTTTGTGAAGACCCTGTATGGAAATCTAAAATAACATCCGTCAGTGGTGCTATCTCTTTCATGAAAATATATGCAAATTGACTGGCTAAAGAACCGTTTTTTGCTCCGGGAAACATTCTGTTTAAATCTCTTCCATCGGGAAATTCACGCGATAGATTTAAGAATCCGAAAATGTTAAATACAGGAATGCATATTACCGTCCCATAATTCGGTTTGTGCCATCCTTTTTTTATAATTCTTCGAACAGCTTCAATTCCATTGATTTCATCACCATGTAAACCAGCCAATAATAAAAGCGTAGGTCCTGTTTTTGTTGCGTGACTTACTATTACTGGAATTTGAATAGGAGTATTGGTATGTAGTTTAGCAACCTCCAATGTTAAGCGTGTAGTTTTACCTGGTTCAATGGTGTGACCTAGTAATTCAAAAGGTTTTCGCTTTCTCATTATTTAGCGTTTCTTTCAATAAACTTTATAATCTCATCTGCAATGTCTAATCTTGTTGCGTGTTCAATTCCCTCCAATCCTGGCGAAGAATTTACCTCTAAAACTAGTGGTCCACGACTTGATTGAAGCATGTCTACTCCTGCAACCCCAAGATTAAGTGCTTTTGCTGAACGAATTGCTGCTTTTTCTTCTGCTTCTGAAAGTTCAATAATGTGTGATGAGCCACCTCGGTGAAGGTTAGATCTAAATTCACCTTTCTTTCCCTGACGTTTCATTGCGCCAACCACTTTTCCATCCACAACAAATGCCCTTAAATCTGCTCCCGCTGATTCCTTAATGAATTCTTGCACAATTACACGTGCTTTTAATCCATTAAATGCTTCAAGAACTGATGTTGCAGCTTTTTTAGTATCTGCTAAAACAACACCTAAACCTTGTGTTCCTTCCAGTAATTTTATAACAATTGGAACTCCACCAGCTGACTCTATAATGCTTTCAACATTTTTGGAATAATTGGTAAACACCGTTTTAGGTAAACCAATTCCTGATTTCGTTAATAATTGAAGTGAACGTAGTTTATCACGCGAATCTGCCAAACCACGAGATTTAACCGCTGTAAAAACACCCATCATTTCAAACTGTCGTACCACAGCTGTTCCGTAAAATGTAACAGATGCACCAATTCTAGGTATAATCGCATCAAAACCTTCTAAGTAATGGTCGATGTAATAAATTCTAGGAAGTTCTTCCTCAATTAATATATTACATTTCAAATGATCTATTACCTCCACCTGATGTCCATGTTTTAAACAGGATTCAACAAGCCTACGGGTTGAATATAAATTTGCGTTACGGCTTAAAATTCCAATCTTCATTAAGTTGTTCTTGTTTTATAATTATATGATTCGTTTGATAAAGTAGTATCGATCAAAAAGCGACTTGATAATAATTTACGGCCCAAAAGTACTGGATATCTCATTAAGTCGCGTTTAGAAAGTGTAAATTCTGTAGAATGTTTTTTTCCAAACAGTCTAATATCTCCCTCAATGACGTATCTCCTCTGCATTTCACCGCTTGAACTGCGTACTTTTTTTCGCTTAAATCTTTTGAAATAAATCGATTCTCCAGTATATCCTTGTTCATCTTTATCTAAAAACACCACCCGTAATCCCTTTTCTGTTTCTTCAATTTCCGAACAGTGAATTGTAGAGGTGTATGCACCTGAGTCGATTTTTACATTGACATCTTTTAAATTAAAGTGTGGAAAGTCCGCAATGTCATCTTTTCCTATTATGGGTTTACTCTTGTTTTTTAAAGCCATTTTTTACGTTTAAAATAAAATATCATCAGCAAAGTTAACACAGCCATTCCAATCATAGTGATAAGATAGCCATATTTATATTCTAGTTCTGGCATATTCGTGAAATTCATTCCGTAAATACCTGCTATAAAGGTTAATGGAATGAAAATAGTCGATACTATGGTTAAAACTTTCATTACATTGTTCATCCTGTTTGAAACGCTACTCATGTATAGATCCAGTAATCCGCTAACAGATTCTTTTAAAACACTTACAGAATCAATGACTTGAATGGTGTGATCGTATAAATCCCGAATAAAAAACCGGGTTTCTTTATGCATAAAAGGTGATTCCAACTTTTCAAATTGACTCACCGCTTCCCTTAGTGGGAAAATAGAACGGCGAATGTAAGCAGCTTCTTGTCTTAATTCATTGAGCTTGGGTAATAATTGTTCGGATGGATGAGACAAAACTTCAATCTCAAATTCTTCAATAATATTGGCGAAATGTTCAATTGCTATAAAATAATGGTCAACAATTGAATCTAATAAAGCATAAGCAAGGTAATCAGATTCACGGCTGCGAATTGTACCTTTGTTTTCAAAAAGACGATTGCGTACATGGTCAAATACATCCCCTTCTTTTTCTTGAAAGGTGATTAAAAGTCGTTCTCCAAAAACAATGGTGATTTGTTCATCAATTATATGCTCATCCTTGATTTGAAACATTTTTGTTACAGCATGAATATAATGTTCATAATCATCAATCTTAGGGCGTTGACCAATACTTAATATATCTTCTCCAGTAAGTTTATGTAAATCATATTGTTCAACAATTTTTTTAACGATCTCAACTTCATGAAGTCCTTCAATATTTAACCACAGCATTTGTGATAAACCATCCATTTTTAATAACGCTTCTTCAATGTTATTGAATTTGAATTCATTGATTTCATCTTTGTCATACGCCAGTAGTTCAATGTTGGGTTTATCCATCTTTTGCTCCCCTGTAAATAAATACTGTCCAGGAGCCATCCCTGTTTTTTTGATTGGACTTGCTTTTTTTCTTTTTTTGCTGTATTTCATATTGTCATCTCTGAATTGAAACCTTTAATTCTTCCTGAAATATAATTTATTTTATCGTATTTTATGGAATCTAAAGCGAATTATTGGAAACCTACACTAATCAGAGCGCAATGAATAAGAGCTTGTTTTTTAGGCTATAGTTTTATTTCATGTATTTTTACAAGCCAATTAATTGGAGTATTAACAATATAACATGATTTTGTCAACCTTTTAAGGTTTGGGTACGTCATATATAAATGAAGAATAAAAGTTTTTACCATTATGCATAAATTTAAACTTGTATTACTACTTATTAGCATCAGTTCATTTGTGTTTTCACAACGTGGAAAAGATGGCAATTACACTGTTTCTTCAGCTAATGATATTGTAAACACTTATACAAGCCTAACCGCCAACGCTGGTGCTACAGCAACGATTCTTTCTGTTGCTAATAATTCGATGACAGGGGCACATTTTTCTGGACCTCTTCAAGCTGGTGACTTAATTATGATTTATGAAGTACAAGGGATTTGGGTGGATATTAATACCTATACAGTCACAGGTTGGTTAGGAGATTACACTGTTCAGAATTCGTTCTTTGGAAATGGTAACATACGTAGTTTTATTGAGTTTGGGAGTGTCAATAATTACAAAAACGTTGGAAAATATGAATACGCAGAAGTACTTTCTGTTTCTGGAACTAACACGATAAGGGTTACTTGTCCACTCAAAAACAGCTATGAAATAGGTACCAACCACAGGGCTCAAATAATACGTGTTCCACGATTCGAAAATTTAACTGTTCCTAACGCCACAAGTATCATAACTCCAAAATGGAATGGTACAATTGGAGGAGTTGTTGCAATTGAAGTGGAAGAAAACTTGAGTATTATTGGAACAGGCAGAATTTCTGCAGATGAGTCTGGTTTTAGAGGGGGGATTTCACCAAACATTGACAATGCAGCTGGTGGACCTGGTTCAATATCTGATATAGCTTCAAGAGGACATCTAGGGTCTTCTAACGCTTTGGAAGGTTCAGAAAAAGGAGAGAGTATATTTGGTAACGTAGTTGATTATAATGTACTTTATTCAAGGTACGGATACGGTTCAATTGCCAATGGTGGTGGAGGTGGTGGATACCACAACGCTGGTGGTGGTGGTGGTTCTAATGTTGGGGTAGGCGCCTATTATGGATACGGAATAGTAGATAGAGGTACTGGTAATGTCTATGATCCTGCATGGATTTTAGAAAATCCAATTATGCACACAACTCCATCTGCTGGTGGAGGACGTGGAGGTTATTCTCATGCAACAAACAATAGAAATCCATTAACAGTTGGACCTCATAATAATTTATGGGGGAGCGATTACAGAAGAATTGCTGGAGGTGTTGGTGGGCATCCACTGTTGTATGATCAAACACGTGCCTTTATGGGTGGTGGAGGTGGTGCCGGACATGGAAATAATACTTATGGAGGAACAGGTGGTGCCGGTGGAGGAATCGTTTTTATCAGTGTTTATGGAAATGTAACAGGAAATGGAATTATCTCAGCCAATGGTGAAGATGGTGGAAATGCAGAAGGAACACAACCTGGGCCATTTTCAAGTGCTAAAACTGGTGATGACGGAGCTGGTGGTGCAGGTGGTGGTGGTGCAGTAATCATCAATAACATTATCACTTTACCAGCAACGCTGCAATTGGAAGCAAAAGGAGGTAAGGGAGGAGATCAAATTCTTAAGTTTGGAGGTTTTAACAATGATAATCAGGCAGATGCTCCTGGTGGAGGTGGTGCTGGTGGTATGATTGCTTATTCTTTAGGAACCCCTTCTCAAGATGTTACAGGTGGAGTTGCAGGAACAACCAATTCTTCTTTCATGACTACTTTTCCCGTTAATGGTGCTACTGGCGGTGCCAGCGGTATGGCTTCTCAAATTACTTATACTTTAGATATTTTAGTTGATAACGATACCATTTGTCGCGGTGAAACATCAACATTAACGGCGAGCAAAGTGGGGAATTTAAGTCCTTCGCCTGGTTTGTTATGGTACAATAACTATACAGGTGGTGCCGCAATAGCATCGGGGAATACTTACACTACTCCTGCCTTAACAACAACCACAACTTATTATGTTGGAATGTGTCCTAATTCTTTCAGAGTGCCTGTTACAGTTGTAGTAGCGCCTGATATTGTATTTACTGGAACACCACCAACAATTAGCCCAGAAACTTGTGCAGGAAATGATGGTTCTATAACTGGAATTACAGCTACAGGTGGATTTGGAAACTTGACTTATGAGTGGAATGGAAATGTTTCACCTTCAGAAGATCTGACAGGAGCTACTGGTGGAAGTTATACCTTAACAGTAAGCGATGAGGTGGGATGTAATGCATCTGTTGGGCCATTTGTGATTAGTAATGTCGGCGGTCCTGTTGCTGATATTACTGCAATGGTGATAACGGATGAAAGTTGTATTGGAAACGATGGAAGTATCACTGGAATAACAGTTTCTGGTGGAACAACACCTTATACTTATGCATGGAACGGAAATGCTTCTGTGGGTACAGATTTAACTGGAGCCAATGGAGGATCTTATACTTTAGTAATTACTGATGATAATTTATGCAGTACTACAGTTGGACCTTTTACAATTGCTTCACCATCTGCAATTGTTATTGATGCAAGTGGAATTGCGATTACAGATGAATCATGTACTGGAAATGATGGAAGTATCACTGGAATTACAGCAAGTGGTGGAACTGGAACCTTAACTTATGCTTGGGCACCTTCTGCGGCAACAACATTGGATTTAGCAGGCGCAACAAATGGAAGTTATACCTTAACAGTTACAGATGGCGCAGGTTGTTCTGAAACTTCAGGTCCACATGTAATTAACCAAATTGCAGGACCTACTTTTGATGACGCAAGTGTTTTAGTTACAGATGCTTCATGTGGATTGAATAATGGAAGTATATCAGGAATTACAGCAAGTGGAACTGGTTTAACTTATGCTTGGTCACCTTCCGGAGCAACGACTTTAAATCCAAGTGGACTTGCCGCTGGAGCACATACATTAGTCATTACAGACGGAGGAGGATGTACAGTTTCAGCTGGACCATATACTGTAAATGCTGCACCAAGTCCAGTTTTGGATGCGAGTGGGGTATTAGTTGCGGATGAAACATGTGCTGGAAACGATGGTGGAATCACAGGGATTACCGTAACTGGAGGATCAGGAACACTGACTTATGACTGGAATGGAAACGCAAGTCCATCAATTGATTTAGCAAACGCTGTTGGTGGAACTTATACTTTAACTGTTACCGATGGAAACGGATGTACAGATAATGCTGGTCCATTCACTATTGTTGCTTCACCCGGCCCTGCAATTGATGCAAGTGGAATTACAATTACAGCTGAAAGTTGTATTGGAAACGATGGAAGTATCACTGGAATAACAGTTTCTGGTGGAACAACACCTTATACTTATGCATGGAACGGAAATGCTTCTGTGGATACAGATTTAACTGGAGTTATTGGTGGAACTTATACTTTAGTTGTTACAGACGATAACTTATGTACGACAACAGCGGGTCCATTTACAATTAATACTGCTGCTCCAATTGTTATTGATGCAAGTGGAATTGCGATTACAGATGAATCATGTACTGGAAATGATGGAAGTATCACTGGAATTACAGCAAGTGGTGGAACTGGAACCTTAACTTATGCTTGGGCACCTTCTGCGGCAACAACATTGGATTTAGCAGGCGCAACAAATGGAAGTTATACCTTAACAGTTACAGATGGCGCAGGTTGTTCTGAAACTTCAGGTCCACATGTAATTAACCAAATTGCAGGACCTACTTTTGATGACGCAAGTGTTTTAGTTACAGATGCTTCATGTGGATTGAATAATGGAAGTATATCAGGAATTACAGCAAGTGGAACTGGTTTAACTTATGCTTGGTCACCTTCCGGAGCAACGACTTTAAATCCAAGTGGACTTGCCGCTGGAGCACATACATTAGTCATTACAGACGGAGGAGGATGTACAGTTTCAGCTGGACCATATACTGTAAATGCTGCACCAAGTCCAGTTTTGGATGCGAGTGGCGCGACAATTATTGATGAAACATGTGCTGGATTTGATGGAAGCATTTCAGGGATAACGGTAACAGGTGGAGCAGGGACATTAACTTATGCTTGGAACGGAAATACGAGTTCATCAACTAATTTGTCGGAAGGAATTGGAGGGACATATACTTTAACTGTTACTGATGGAAATGGCTGTACAGCTAGTGCTGGTCCATTTACAATTACAAGTCCTGTGTTTCCAACAGTGGATATAACTACTCCAGATCAATTGATTGATGAGGGAGAAAGTGTTAATATTCAAACAACATTTACACCTTTGAATTCCACCTTAAGTTGGAATCCAACGGATGATTTAAATTGTACAAATTGTCCAAACCCTATTGCAACGCCAAGTGAATCTACTTTATATATTGTTACAGCAATCTCTATTGATGGTTGTATGAGTCAAGACTCTATTTATATTACAATAGAAGAACCATGCGGTAAAATTCAATTGCCAACAGTGTTTTCACCAAATGGAGACGGGTTGAATGATCAGTTCTGTGTACTTGGAAACTGCATTTTCTCTATGCGTTTCCAGATTTTTAACCGATGGGGTGAAAAAGTTTTTGAGTCTGTAGATTTGAATGATTGTTGGGATGGAACATTTAAGGGTGAACCAGTGAATACAGGCGTTTATGTCTATAAGTTGATTGTAGTGAAAGATGATGGATCAGAGTTTCAAACTTCTGGGAATGTTAATTTACTACGATAATTACGCAACTACTATAGAATGTTGTTCGTTATATAGAAAGTATCATTTGATGGGGTTAACATGTTGATTGAAAACTTACTACTACAAAACTATTTTAATAGGATAGTATTTTTTAATTTTATTGTTTAAAACATTTTTATGGTCAAGCCAAAAGAAAAACATGTAGATGTGAATGGCATATTCCAAGAGTTGCATAATGATTTTTCAGAATGCAATGATGAATATGTTGTGATGTCGCATTTTGGTGAATTTTCCCAAGATCTAGTCAATAGTTTGTCTGAAGGTTTGGAATACATCATGCTTAGCAGAGAAGCTGCAAGAATGATTACCAAAAGAATGTTTACCATAATGATCGAAGGACTTCAAAATATCCGTTTACATGGGGCCAGAAACAATTCAGGAAAACAGTTTGGGCACGTCATGATTTTGGAAAATGATGGAACTTACGCGGTATCGTTCGGAAATATTGTAGACAAATTCAGCAAAGATATTCTTTCAAAGCATTTGAATAAGTTGAACAATATGAATCCCATGGAGATTAAAGAGTTGTATTTAGCTACTTTGAGCAATGGAATGATGACTGATAAAGGAGGAGCTGGCTTAGGTTTTATCACCATAGCTTTAAAATCAAAGTCAGATATAAGTTTCCAGTTCATTGAGTTTGAAGAAAACACATTTTACTTTGAGATGCGTGTGAGACTTACCTAATAATATCCCGAACTTCTGCCTTATTTTATATTGAGTATTGTTTTTCTTAACAAATTGACAGCATATAATTCTGTTTGTTCAATATTTCTTCCTCTGTTTTCTCCAAATAAGAAATGTTCTGCAACAACTCCTTCTGGTGAAGCAATAGCAATCCAAACTGTACCCACTGGTTTTTCATCACTCCCACCGTCAGGTCCTGCAACTCCCGTAACAGCAATGGTGTAATCAACTCCCAATACTTTTCTACCTCCTAATGCCATTTCTTTGACCACTTCTTCTGAAACCGCTCCATACTTCTCCAAAGATTCGGGTGAAACCTTAGCTAACTTCATTTTTAAGTCATTTGAGTAGGTGATTAAGCCGCCTTGAAAGAAAACTGAAGATCCAGGAAATGCTACAAAAGAACGTGCAATTCCTCCGCCAGTACAGCTTTCTATTGTTCCTAACGAAATGTGTTTCGATTTTAAAAGTTCACCAACAACTTCAAAAATAGTTTCATCATTCATTCCATAGACAAACTCAGGAAATCGTTTTTCAAGTTCCTCAAAATAAGCCTTGATTTTAGGGGCCTCTTTTGGACCTTTATCTGAAGTTAATCTCAATTTAATTACTCCAGGTGATGGGAGATAAGCTAAATGTAAACCTTCTTCATAAATTCTATTTTCCCAATCTTCAATCTTTTCTGCCAAAAACGATTCTCCAATTCCTTGGAGCATTAAGGTCTGATAGTACTTTCCTTTTACTCCGTAGGAAGCTTTCAAACGGGGAAGAACTTCTTCTGTAATTAACGCTTGCATTTCGTAAGGAACACCTGGTAATGAAATAATAATTTTCCCTCTTCTTTCAAACCACATTCCAGAAGCTGTTCCATGTCTATTGTCAATAACTAACGCATCTTTAGGGAGCATTGCTTGTTGAATATTGGAGTCTAGCATTTCTTTTCCACGCGATTCAAAATACTTTCGGATACGCGCAAGGACTTGTGTGTTTAATTCTAAGTCTGAATTAAAATATTTTGAAAGTGTTTCCTTGGTAATGTCATCATTTGTAGGGCCTAATCCTCCAGTTACAATAATCAAGTCGGCTTCTTTTAAATAATCATCTAAAGCATCAATAATGTCTTTTTCTAGATCACAAATAGTGGTTGATTTATAAATAGAAATTCCAGCGTTACCAAGTTCTTTCCCCAGCCAAGCTAAATTTGCGTTAACAGTTTGACCGATTAATAATTCGTCGCCAATGGTAATTACTCCAGCTTTCATAAACTTCACTAATAATAAGAAATAAAAAAGTAAAATTATTCGTAAGTTTGACAAAAACCAATTGAAATGAGAAAAGTTTTACAATCAATAGTGATAGGTGCTATCGCAATTTCTTTTTCATCATGTGAAATCCTTGATGGAGCTGCTGAAAGTATTAAAATAGATGGTACATCAGGGAGTGATACCTCAAATAAGTTAACGAATCAAGAAGTAATTTCTGGATTGAAAGAGGCTTTAACTATCGGAATTAGGAATGCTGTGGATGTTACAGCTGTAACTGATGGGTTTTTAGCCAATAATGAAATTATGCTTCCTTTTCCAGAAAGTGCTAATAAAATGAAAGAAAAGGCTTTGGAATGGGGACTTGATGGACAAGTAGATAAAATTGTTACAACTTTAAATCGAGCAGCAGAAGATGCAGCAAGAGAAGCCGCTCCAATTTTTATAAATGCAATTAAGAACATGTCTGTTCAAGATGGTTTTGCTATTTTGAGAGGTGGAGAAGGAGCAGCAACTGAATTCTTAAGAAAAAACACTACGGGTGAACTAGTCACAGCTTTCTCACCTAAAGTTCAAAATTCTATTGAAAAAGTAAAATTAACGCAATACTGGGAGCCTGTTTCAACGCGATACAACCAAGCAATGACATTTACTGGAGGAGACAAGGTGGATACTGACTTGAATAAATATGTTACTGAAAAAGCAATCGATGGATTGTTTACCATGGTTGCAAAGGAGGAAAATAAAATCCGTAAAGATCCTGCAGCACGTGTAACTGATCTTCTTTCTAAAGTATTTGGATCACTTTAAATAAATTTAAAACTAAAGTTATTATGGCTGATTTTTTACCTTCAGAACTCGTAATTACCCCGAAAGGAGGTGTTTATCATTTGGATATATGTCCAAAAGATCTTGCAAATAAAATCATTGTTGTTGGTGACCAAGATAGGGTAGGACTCGTCTCAAATTTCTTCGATGAAGTAAGCCATAAAAGTCAACACCGTGAATTTGCTTGTCATACAGGGGTTTATAAAGGGAAAAGAATATCCGTTATTTCAACAGGAATCGGTACAGATAATATCGACATTGTTGTCAATGAATTAGATGCTTTAGTCAATATTGACTTAGAGACACGAAATGAAAAAAAGGAGAAAGTCGCCCTTGAAATTGTACGACTAGGAACTTGCGGAATTTTACAAGACGAAATACCTATTGATAGCTTTATTCTCTCTACTCATGCTTTGGGAATTGATAACGTTGGACATTTCTATGAAAGAGATGTAGATGCAGAAACAAAGAGATTAGAAGCTGAAATTGAAGCGGAAATTAAGTTGCCTAAATATGTTAAGCCATACTTAACAAAGGCCTCAGAAAAGCTGAATGAAAGATTCTATTCTGATCAAGTGGAAACAGGAATTACGGTAACAAGCTCTGGATTTTATGGTCCTCAAGGTCGTCGTCTTCGTTTGCCACTGGTTGAAGAAGGGATGTTAGATTCTTTTAGCGATTTTAAACACAGTGAAGTACGTTTTGCAAACTTAGAAATGGAGTGTTCTGCACTTTTTTCATTGTCTACAGCCTTAGGTCATCATTCAACTGCAATATGTTTAGGATTGGCCAATAGACGAAAGAAAGAATTTACGAGTAATTACGAGACTAAAATTATAGAACTCATCAAATATGTTTTGGACAAAATTTAGAGTAACTCCTGTTTTTGTAATTATCTTTTTTTTAGTTTTATTTGTTGGATGTTCATCTGAAGAACTTGAAAAACAAGATGAAATAGCTGAGAAGATCACTTTATCAGAAGAAGAACAAGTCGTTCGACAGGTTGAAGCTAACTTAGGAATTACGGCTGCTGAAGAGTATGATATTCAAATTATTTATAAGTATATCAATCCAGATACCCTTCGAGATGCGTTAATCTTAGTCAACAGAAAATCACATGCTTTTAAACGTGCAAAGAACAATGATACAGAATCGTTCTTTGAAAAGACGGGATATACTGCTCCTCATAATCACGTTTTTGTGAAGCTTGGGGGAGTGAAAAACATTATTTCAACAATGGCAGTTGGTTCGAATGTAAAATATCCATTGGAACCAACCTTTATTGAACTCACATCTAAAGCACACCAAGATTTCTATGTGGATTACAGAGTCCGAAACAGTATGCATAGAAATTATTATACAGTAAGAAATAACAGTTTGTATTTAACTTTTAGTTGTCCTGTTTTTGATAGTATTGGTGCTGAAGTTCCTAAGGTTTATGATATTCAACACCCAATTAGCTCGGTTAGAATTGCGAGAGATATTGCATTGTATGATGGAGAAATATTGGATTATAATCCGGATGAAATAGAAGATGTGAACTATTATACACCTAAAGAAATTGTAGGGACTAAAGATTTATTTGTGTATTTTATCTTTGATGATCGATCAATGAAGTACATAACGCCTATGAGTTCTAAACAAGAAGAGTAATTAATTTTTTAACCAATTACTTAAAGTTGATACTAATTCTTCGATTCGTGAAGGTTTAGAAATAAATGCAGTTGCTCCTTGGTCCATACTCTTGCGTACATCATCGGGATTCTTAGAGGTAGAGTAAATAATAATTGGTGTAACATTGAAGGTAGAAAAGGACCTTAGGTAATTCAAACAATCAATCCCATTTGCTTTAGGCATGTTCAAATCAATAAAAATTGGTCCAATCTCTTGAGCATGGTCAGAAAGGTATGGTTTTGCTGATTCAAAGTTTGAAAATACTTCAAGTTGATAGTTTGAGAAGTGCATGTTTAATACCGTTTGAAAAATGAGTTGGTCATCTTCATCATCGTCAATTAAAATGCAAATCTTATTATTCATTATTGTATAAGTAGGAGTGAAGTGTTCACAGTAATTTTTGATTGATTTCTATTTTCTCCATTGATCAAAATCTGTACGAAGAGAAATTAAATTATTAAATCCAGCACTTGAGTACACATAAAGTCCGTAATCAACTGTAAAACGTTTAAAGTTTAACCCTGCACCAAATGAAAACCCACCCATTCCAGGACGATTTTGAACCAACATTTCTCTTCTTTGGTTATAATCAAATGCAGCTCTAATTCTAACTGTTTTCCCAATTATTGTTTCCACTTGAAAAATAAAGTGTCTCCCCAATTTCTCTCCAAATCCTGCTCTTTCTACCGGAATTAATTCTCCAGTTAATGGATCTGTTGTCGGTTTAGCATTGGGATCATTATAAGTTAGGTCCCATTTATTTAAATGATGTGCAAGTATAGAAATACGGAAAGGTGCATGTTCTAGTTTATGAGAAACTCCCAACATGGCTTGTATTGGAAGAGGAGCTCTCGTTTTTTCGGTATATGTAGACAATTGTACTCCAGCATTTCTAACTACAGCAGAAACAGTTGTTCTTTCCGTATTGCTTCTGTACATTCCAGCAAGGTCCAAGGAGATTCCCATTGAATTATACGCTTCTAATTGTGACCAAATAAGGTTAAAAGTTGCTCCAATGGAGAGGTTTTGATTTAATGTTCGTCCAATACTCCCTCCCAAAGCAAAATCTCCTGCAGAAAAGGTTCCCAGCTTCTCTCCATTTACATCCATACGGTCCATTTTGCCGTAGGCAACATATCTTAAGTGAATTGCTCCAGTTCCAATTTTGTTGATGTCTTTGGCGTACGCTACCATTCCATGGTTTATTCCTCCTGCCAATAAAGCTTGATTAAAACCAATAGAATTGTCCATTTGAGTATTAAAGGAAGCAGGATTTTGAACCCCGGTATTGATATCGTCATCAAATGCTGTGATAAATTGTCGGCCTAATGAAGCTGCCCGTGCATTATAAGGCAAATCAAGAAATGGAAAAGCATTCTTTCCACCGGTTTGCCCTATTAATGATAGGGGTAAAAAACAAAGGATAATTATTAGTCGTGTCATCTGAATTCAATCAACGCTCGAATTTATAAAAAATTGTAAGTTGCTGGGGGAAAATATTAATTTATTTATCATTGCCTCTGCCTCCCATTTCTATGATTTCCATGTTTTTTATTTCTCCTTTGATTAATTCAAAGCGAAGTAATGTACGAACTGTATGAAATCCATGATTTCCACATGCACCAGGATTTACCCAAAGCATTTTAAAGCGTGGATCGAATTTAACCAACAATATATGAGAATGGCCACAAACAAAAAGCTTTGGTGCACCGTTTTTCTTTAATTCATCCAGTAGGTTTTTAGAATATCTCCCGGGTTTACCTGCAATATGTGTCATTAGTACTGAAACACCTTCACGCTCGAACCTTTGAAATTCTGGAAAACGTTGTCTGACATCTGTGTTGTCGATATTCCCATAAACGCCAACCAAAGGTTTGAAATCTTCGAGTTGATCAATTATTTTTGAATCTCCTACATCACCTGCATGCCATATTTCATCTACTTCTTTAAAATAATCAAAAACACGTTTGTCAAGCACGCTATGTGTATCTGAAAGTAATCCAATCTTCATTTTAAGAGCGAAATTTAAAAATGGGAATAAAAAAACTTCTGCGATTTACATTTGAAATAATCATTTGTAAAAAGCAGAAGCTATATTGTAATTCAACAGTAACTTTTAATTTGCTGTTGTTTGAATTTTCAACAAAGCAATTATACTTTTCCTAACATTGCTTTCTTAACGGCTGCATCAGCAGGTGTTTTTCCTAACCAAATTCCCCAAAGTGCTTTTTTGAAATCTAAGCCTTTAGCTCCACCAAGGTGTTTTCCATTCATGTAAACCTCAACACCACTTTCTGGTTTGTAGATTAGAATGATATCGTCTCCTTCTTTGAACTCAACATTGAAAAGTTTCATGAAGTCAGCAATCTCTTTTTCCGAAGCTTTTCCTTCTGATGAAGTACCAAAACCTTCTTGTACTGTTTCAACAAATTTATCACGGGTAACTTTATTTGATAAAATCTTTAAACGAATCGCTGATTCTGTATTTTGATCAATGATTGTTTGAGCATTGCTTGTTCGCTCTGGAACATATAGTGCTGCAACATATAAATTAAAGAAATATTTCTGACGCAATCCTGCACCATTGTATTCTACGACTTTATCACTTACCTTCATTTTCGTTGGGAAACTAGCTCCTGAAACAGTTACATTTTGTGCGTTTGCGCTAAACGATAAGATAACTCCGATAAACAAGGCAACAATTAATTTTGATTTCATAGTTTTGATTTTAATGAATAATGCGTATTTTTAAACAAATCTTATTCCAAATTTACAAATAAAATTATTATGAATAAACTAATTACACTTTTACTCGGTACAGTTGTTTTATTTCTTGCTTCATGTGGTGGAGGATGGTCAGACGATCAAAAAACAATTATTAAAAATGAATGTATTACAATGGGCGGCTATGACTGTGATTGTTATGTAGATAAAGCAGTAGAGTCATTCGAAAACCCTGAAAGCTACAACAAAAAAGATTCAGAGGCACAAAAGAAATTTGAGACAGCAATTATAAAATGTGAAGTTGAAGTTGACGAAAGTGCTGAGGATAACTTAGAGTCTTTCTAGTTTTATTCCCATTTTTGATCTAACAATAAAAAATATTTAACCAGTAGAGTTATAGCTAAAAGCTATGGTTTTACTGGTTTTTTTATTTCTTTTTGTGAAGCAGAAACAGTCCAATTTATTTTTCCGTGTGGAGCTTGATGGATAACATAGTTCCAATTGTTTTCTTTTAGATCAAATATTGCTTTTTGCCAAATTCTTCGATTTATACTTTTAATGCTCGCCAAGTAAGTAATCTTCGTGTTGGAAATCCAGACTACAAAAGCTTCTTTACTGCCGTTTTTCTCTTCGTCTATCCTGATTGATTTGCATTTATGCCCAAAACAGTCCAGCCAATTGTAAAAAGCATTTACTGTTTTAAGACTGTCTTTAAATGTCCATTCAATAAGATGGAAAGGAATACTATCATGGGTGAAATAAGTTTCATTTTTTTCGGTGTAACCTAAACGATCAGGCATAAAAAGCATTTCTCTTTTCTCTAAGGTGTTTTCGCCTTTAAAGTTGATGTCAGGAAAAGATTGCTTTAAATGTTCTTCGAAAGGTGAAATTTCAACCTCTTCATTTTGTGATGTGTCTTCAGAATAATCGTATTGACCTTGAGCTTGTGGTAAAATACTCTCTGAATCTATAATTTCAAAGTCTTTATCATTAGAACAAGCACTCCAAATCACTGTCAAAATAAAGAAAGAAAACCATTTTAACCATTGATTATTCATAAACTAAAATTAGATTTCCTTAAGAACGGAGAGGGTATGATTTATATTGTTTGCGCCAACATCTAAATGTGTTACCATGCGAATCATCTGATCTCCAAAAGCCATGAAATGGAGGTCTTTTTTCGCGCATTTCGATATTAACTCGGAGACATTCACATGATTAGAAAGTCGCGCAACAACAATATTTGTTTCAACAGGTAAAACTTCTTCTACCCAATTCAACGCGTTTAATGCTGTCTCTAATTGTTTTGCGTGTTGGTGATCTTCTTTTAATCGCTCAATGTTATTCTGTAAAGCATAAAGACCTCCTGCGGCAATAATTCCAGCTTGTCTCATTCCACCTCCCATTACTTTTCTAGCACGACGAGCAAGGTGAATAAAATCTTTGTTGCCCAATAGAATTGAACCAACAGGAGCACCTAATCCTTTGGATAAACAAATAGAAATTGAATCAAATTGCGCAGCATATTCTTTTGGAGGAACCTTGTTTTCAACTAGTGCGTTAAACAGGCGTGCGCCATCCAAGTGGAGTGGGAGCTTGTTTTCAAGGCAGACTTGACGTATTGCTTTAATTTCATTGAAGTCATAAATTGCACCACCACCTCGGTTCATTGTATCTTCTAAAGAAACTAATGTCGTCAATGGGTAGTGAGGATTATTCGGGTCTTTAATTCCTGCACGTACATCTGCTGCATTTATTCTTCCTCTATCTCCTGGTAGTAGGTGTACTGAACTGCCGCTGTTTTTAGCAATTCCTCCACCTTCATAAAAGTAAATGTGTGCATCTTTTGAGCAAATCACTTCATCTCCTGGCCTGCAATGCACATTGATTGCAATTTGATTGGTTTGTGTGCCTGATGAACAATATAGGGCAGCTTCTTTTCCAAAGTATTCAGCTGCAAATTGTTCTAGCTTATTAACTGTTGGATCTTCCTGAAAAACATCATCACCTACAGGAGCATCAAGCATAAATGCCTTCATTGCTGGACTAGGTTTTGTAACTGTATCTGAACGTAAATCTGTGTGCATATTTTATTTTTTTCGGATTACCATTAAACCATCTCTAATCGGAAATAGTACATTTTCAACACGGTCATCATTTTGAATTTTAGTATTGAATATTTTTAAAGCTTCAGTGTCAATATCGTTTGCCTTTGTTGGTTCAATTACTTTTCCAGACCAAAGGACATTGTCTGCGATCATAATTGCTCCTTCTGGCAGATCGTCAATTAATAAATCGTAATAATTTGAATAATTAGATTTATCGGCGTCAATAAACACCAAATCAAAATCCTTGTCCAGTGTAGGTATTATTTCTATAGCATCACCGACTTTCATTTCTATTTGGTTTGAGAATCCTGCCTTTTCAACATAGTTTTTCACCATGTCTTCTAATTCATAGTTGACATCAATTGTAATCAATTTTCCGTTTTCTTTTAAACCTTCAGCCATACATATAGCAGAATAACCTGTGTACGTTCCAATTTCAAGAATGCGCTTAGGTTGAATCATTTTACTGAGCATGCTCAAAGCTCTTCCCTGTAAGTGCCCAGAAAGCATTCGCGGTTGTAAAACATTGATGTGAGTTTGACGGTTGAGATCACTTAATATTTGTGATTCTGGAGAAGTATGTGCATTGACATAATCCTCTAATTTATCATCTAAAAATTCCATAGTTTAAAAGTAAGAAAAAATCCTAAACCGTGAATTGAAATTCTTGATTTAGGATTTTTCATTTTTT
>Ga0209075_1000317_pt1 | contig 45967 bp, 39 predicted proteins | sample Stecom2011_FD_187523 | JGI IMG/M metagenome (GOLD analysis project Ga0209075, IMG submission 187523) | Agricultural soil microbial communities from Utah to study Nitrogen management - Steer compost 2011 (SPAdes) (version 2) | ecosystem: Environmental > Terrestrial > Soil > Agricultural land...
CGCTCTCAATGCACCAGATATAAGCGCGGACAACCCACGCACGCTAGAAATACGTCTTAAAACTCGCGGTAGCAGGCGCGCAAACCGGTATTTCGAAGTGACAGCCTTCCCAATTGCGCCCCAATCCTGGACCTACAATAGCGATACTCAAGGCGGTGGTAGTGGGCAGAAGGCCTGCTATTACGGAACGGCTAGAGACGTTACTGAACGCAAAGAAGCTGAAGCTTTTATCAACTTTCAGGCCTATCACGACTTGCTCACACGCTTACCGAATCGAGCCCTATTCAAAGATCGTCTGGAGTTAGCCATTACCCATGCGCGCCGCGCAAAGCAAAAGCTCGCCGTGATGTTTCTTGATCTTGATCGTTTCAAGGTTATTAACGACACCCTTGGCCATGCGATGGGCGATCGATTGCTGCAAGCCGTAACCCAACGTTTGGAAGGATGTTTGCGCAAAGGCGACACTTTGTCGCGCTTCGGGGGGGACGAGTTCACGCTACTACTGCCCTCAATCCATGGCAAAGACGATGTCAGCCAGATCGCGAGAAAGCTAATCAAAACGCTCAAGGCACCCTTCCAACTTGGCGAACATCAGGTGTTCATCGGGGTCAGTATCGGGATCGCTGTATATCCAGAAGCGGGAAATAACATGGATCAACTGATCCAAAATGCCGATATCGCCATGTATCACGTTAAGGCTCGGGGCAAAGACAGTTATCGCTTTTTCTCAGAAAGCATGAGCATCGACAGCACTCATCGCCTGAATTTGGAACGAGACCTGCGCATGGCGCTTGAAAGGGGGGAGTTGCGAGTATTTTATCAACCACAGGTTTGCGCTAGCACAAACCGTATTGTGGGGCTTGAAGCTCTGGTGCGTTGGCAGCACCCTGAACGGGGCCTACTCTACCCTCGGGACTTTTTAGGGCTTGCGGAAGAAACCAAGCTGATTGGCCAATTGAGCGAGCAGGTTCTAAATCAAGCCTGCCAAAATGTTGGCCACTGGATCCGCTCTGGCCACAGTGACCTGCGTTTGGCTGTTAACCTCTCTCCCATTGAAGTGGAGCACCCTCGGTTTGTGGAAACCCTTATGGAGCGAATTAATGCCAACCATTTCCCCCCCGGCAATCTGGAAATCGAGATTACCGAAAATGTGATCATGAATGATCTGGAGCAGATCAGCCAAAAGCTCCGCGAGCTGGCAGCTATGCATGTCCGTATCGCTATTGATGATTTTGGCACGGGTTACTCATCGCTCAACTACATACACCGGTTGCCCATCCACACTCTGAAAGTCGACCAATCCTTCGTTAAAGCCATTCGCAATGGAGCCGACGATGCATGCATTGTAAACGCCATTGTGGCCATGGCTCATGGTCTAAAATTGGAAATCATCGCCGAAGGCGTGGAAACGAATAAACAGCTTGAGTACTTACGGGCTCTCGGTTGCCACCAAGTTCAGGGCTTTTTCTACGGCTCGGCACAGTCCGCCGCGGATATCGATAAATTACTCATACAAACACGGCTTCAAAATGCCGTATCTGGCTGATTTTTCGGTACGACCATCCTTTATTGTCTGACACTCCTAACCCAAACCTTGATGTTGTTTGCAAAGTATTGCGTTGCGTTAAGTTGTGTATCCCGAAATGCGCATTGCGGCACATATTTCTCCTACCCTGTTCATTAAACTCAAAAATCCCAAGGTCTTAGCCACCGAAGCGCTCTGAACCTATGGGCAGAGCAAAAATGACAATAACGGTGGCAGCATCAAAGCAATCAAGAGCAGGCAGCAGTTCTATGCGCGACAAGTACCGCTACATCGGCCCCGTATACGATTTCCTCAGCAACCTATACAGCGGCAAGAACATCCACCGTTGCAAAACCGCCATGCTAGAGGTGGAAACAGTGAAGCCCGGCGACCGCATTCTTTTTGCTGGTGTTGGCCATGGCAGGGATGCGATACGTGCGGCTGAACTTGGCGCAGATGTTACGGTTGTTGATCTGTCAGAAACCATGTTGCGGAAGTTCGGCGAAGCCCAAGAGAACGAGGCACCCCACCTAACCATTCGCCGCATTCACAGCGATATCATGAAGGTAGACGAAGTCGGCCAGTACGACATGGTTGTTGCCAATTTCTTCCTCAATGTTTTTGAAGAAGGAATGATGGTGAAAGTTCTGGAACACCTAATCCAACTGGGTAAAGCAGATGCCAGCATTGTTGTGGGCGACTTCTGCTACCCCACCGGCAACCTGTTCTCGCGCACATTCAAAAAGCTGTATTGGTATATGGCCGTGTTCACCTTCTGGCTATTTGCTAACAATGCCTTCCACAAAATCTACAACTACCCGGAACACATGCGGCGTCTGGGTCTTGAGGTTACAGAGAAAAAGCACTTCAAATTGATGAACATGGACTGTTACTGGTCCATTCTCGGCCGCAAGCAGGCATAGCTCAGCACCTGCAAAACAATAACAACCGGGGAGAATCACTATGTCAGATCAAATTCTTACTCTCGACCAAACCTCAGAATTTGAAAACACTGAATTTACCTTCAGTGAAAGAGTGAGTTACCTGAAAAGGTTTGGTGGCCACTCTCAATCCTTCTCTACCCTACAGCCAGACATGCAGTATTTCGACGTGCCCGATGTGGGGTATATGGCCTACAGGCGTAAGTGGGGTGCGACCATTGTCCTTTCCGACCCGGTTTGCGCACCCGAAAATTTCGGACCAATTCTTGAACTTTTTCAGAAGCGCTTTCCAAATGCTTCCTATGTTCAGGTCTCCAAACCGGTTGTGGACTTTTTGCACCAGCGTTTTGGCCTGTACGGAACACAGTTTGGAAGCGAGTCACGGATCGATCTAGGCAAATGGTCCCTCAGTGGCAAGAAAAAGCAGATTCTGCGCACGGCACTAAATCAGGCCGAGAAAAGCGGAATTACCGTTCAGGAACGCTTCAGTGACGACCACACCCGAGAAATTTCAGAAGCCTGGATTCGCACCCGGAAATGCAAGAGTAACGAGATACGCTTTCTCATTCGCCCTATGGAAATGGATTATCGGGAGAATGAACGCCATTTCTACGCGTATCAAGATGGCAAGGCGGTTGGCTTTATTTACTTTGACCCCATTTACCGCAACAACGAAATCATCAGTTACGTGCCTAACATCTCCCGCGCAAACGCTGACTTTAAACAAGGTATTTTTTATACCCTTATGGCCCACGCGATGGATGCTTTCAAAGCCGAAGGCGTTCCTTATCTGGATCTGGGTCTTATCCCTCTGTCTCTTGATGCCACCACAGAACATCAGGAAAGTAAGCTTTTGAAGCGAATCTTCCACGGCCTCTACAACAGAGGAAACTTTATTTATAACTTCAAAGGATTGGAATTTACCAAATCACGGTTCCGGGGCGACAATTTCAAAACCTACTGCTGCCACAAACGGAGCATACCGGCCTTGGAGTTCCTTGCCATGTTCAAACTCACTCAAGTGCTATGAGCTACCCGGCCAATTCCCGATAACCCTCTTTGGCTGCAGACTCAGCTCAGCCATAAAGCGGGCAATACCCTCCGGGGGTTTGCCGGAGAAGAGCGCCACAGGCACAGGCAGCGTCCTGTGGTCGCTAATTGCATCGACAGGCTTGTTCGCTTGCGCTAAAAGCGACGCAACACGGCGGGCAATAGCCTCCCCGGAATCCACCCAGAATTTCACCTGAGGCAAACTCAGCTTAAGGCTGTCCAGTAAAAGCGGATAGTGGGTACACCCGAGAACCACGGTATCTACATCAGCGTCACGCAGGCCCGCCAGCACACTATTGAGCTCGGCTTGTGGCACTGCCAACCCTCGAACCAAGTCTTCCGCCCACTGCACAAGGCCAGGGTGACCCAAGCGCTCAACCCTGCAATGGGATGCAAACTCCTGAATCAGCTCATCTAGATAGGGTCTGCGCACTGTTGCTGGCGTGGCAAGAATGCCTATGCGCCGATTCTGCGTGCAGGCTGCGGCAGGCTTAACCGCTGGCACCACTCCAACAACTGGCACATGTGTTAGCGCCCTTAAGTGCGGCAAAGCGACCGTGCTGGCTGTGTTGCATGCAACGACAATAGCGTCGCAAGGGTACTGCTCAAGCGCCTTCACAATGAGCCCGCAAGAGCGCTCAATCACTACAGATTCAGGCTGACTACCGTAGGGGAAGGCGGCGTTATCGGCGAGGTACACAATGGAAGCATGCGGTAGCTTTTTGTGCACACAAGCCGCAACACTCAGCCCGCCAACACCGGAATCGAAAATCAAAACTCTGGGCGCCTCATACTCACTCAAGGCTTTATCTCTTTACCGAGAATCATCTTTTCCATTTCCCGAATCAAACGCCCGGAAATCGTTGTATTCGGAGGCACAGGAGGCCTACTCCCGGGTAGAAACCAGCCAGCATCCGCCAGCTCATCTTCCTGTAGAACCAAATCGCCACCTGCATAATCGGCGAAAAAACCGGCCATCAACTGGTGTGGAAATGGCCAAGGCTCAGAGGCCTGATATTGAATATTGGTAACGTCGAGGCCGGTTTCTTCTTTTACCTCACGGGCAACCGCCGCTTCTAAGCTCTCGCCGGGCTCGACGAAACCTGCGATTAAACTATAAAAATCCCGTTTAACACGTGACGATTTTGCCAGAAGATAGCGATCTTGATTTCTTATAACCACGATCACACACGGAGCCAGTCGCGGGTACCAAGGGATATTGCAGTGACTGCACCACTTTGCCCGCTCCCGCCGATGAAAACCTGTTCCACTGCCGCAGCGACCACAGAATTGGTGGTCCTGAAACCATTGCCACACTTGAAACCCGGTACTCAACATCGCCGCTGGCACATCACTGGCCGTTAACAGAGCATCCCGCAAAGAAACAACATCATAACCAGCGCATTCAGACTCCGGCACTTGCGTCACGAAAACCGGACGGCCATCGGCGCTTCCCAAAGACACAAAACCCGTATTCTCAGCATGCCCGGGCATGCGCTCCAACGGCTGCAACCAGCCGTCATCCGGCTTGAACACACCAGACCCGGACAGCATCAGCACAAGATCACCCGGCTCGGGCGCCTTGGTAGTCCAACCGGGACTCCACTGAACGGTTGTTGTCGCCATGGTCTCTCGCACCTTTATGGATGGGCAGGCCTTAGTGATAAACAGGCCAAACAGGAATGTATCATAGTGTCGCGAGCTTCAAGAATGACACAGTGGCTTTCCGGCCTTCACTCAACCAAGTAAACTTGGCGCCTGATTTTCATCGGAGCGACATTTTATGCGTCTTTACCAGGGTATTCGAAGCCTGATTCTGACTTTTTTCCGGAAAATACTGTTTTTGTGGGTCCGGACAGATGTCAGCGGAAACAGCGTTGATGCTCTCGGATTGTCCTCCGAAATACCGGTTTGTTATGTGCTTCAATACAGTTCGTTGTCGAGCCGACTGGTGCTCGAGCAAGAGGTAGTCCGGGCACAGTTACCGGGAGCCACCACATCGCTACCGGTTAAAAATGGCCCCTCCCACTCATTCTTTTTTCTCTACCGCCGCATTGGCCGATCGTTCCGTAAGCGCCAAACACCGGTTCCCACCTCGGAGTTTCAGGCGCTCGTGCGTTACGGCCTCGAGAACCCTGAGCAAGATGTCCAGATTGTTCCCGTCTCTCTCTTCTGGGGGCGCTCTCCAGACAAAGAGAAGTCGCTAGTCAAACTGTTGCTTTCAGATACCTGGTCGGTCGCCGGCAGGTTGCAGAAATTTCTGATTATTCTGGTGCACGGTCGTAATACGTACGTGCAGTTCAACAAGCCTTTTTCTCTGAAACAGGTAATCGAAGAGCATCGCCATAGTGAGGAGCGCGCTAACCGTAAACTTGCACGCATTTTGCGAACCCACTTCCGTAAGGTGCGACAAGCCGTTTTGGGCCCGGACCTATCACATCGCAGAACGCTTGTATCTGGCCTGCTACGAACTCAGGCAGTAAAAGAAGCCATAAGAGAAACTGCGGCCAATGAAGGCGTAGCTCCGGAAAAGGTCCGTGCCCGCGCATACAAATACGCCGATGAAATAGCGGCCAATATGTCAGTTGTTACCATTCGCGTATTTGAAAAGCTGCTCTCGTGGTTATGGAACCGAATATACAACGGTGTCTCCGTCAACAATATTCGTGTCGTAACGGAGTCCGCGCAAAACAGCGCCGTGGTTTATGTGCCCTGCCACCGCTCTCACATCGATTACTTGCTGTTGTCTTACGTGCTCTATAAAAACGGCCTGATGCCGCCGCACATTGCTGCAGGCATCAACCTGAACATGCCCATTGTGGGCCCCATTCTCCGCAGGGGCGGTGCTTTCTTTATGCGCCGCAGTTTTCGCGACAACCCCTTGTACGCCACAGTATTTAACGAATACATGCACGTTATGTTTTCCCGTGGATACTCTGTGGAATATTTTGTGGAAGGCGGGCGCAGTCGCACCGGGCGTATGCTGCAGCCACGCCCGGGCATGCTCGCCATGACCGTGCGCAGCTTTCTCCGTGATCACCGCAAGCCGATTGTGTTTGTGCCTGTATACATAGGCTACGAAAAGGTGATGGAGGGGCGCTCCTATCTTGGCGAGCTTAGAGGCAAGAAGAAACAGAAAGAAAGCGTATTTGGGCTGGCCAAAACAGCGCGCAAACTCACCAACTCCTTCGGTCGGGTTTCCGTGAATTTTGGTGAAGCCATTCACCTATCCGACGTTCTGGATGATGTCCGCAGCAGTTGGCGGGACGAGGCCTATGATTCCCAATACCGGCCCGAGTGGTTGAGCGATGCCGTGTCCGAACTGTCAGTGCGGGTTGCCTCCAACATCAACGCTTCTGTTGCCGTTAACCCCATCGGTATGATCGCAACCGTGTTGCTCGGCGCAGAAAGACTGGCCATGGATGAAGGCCAACTTGAACGTTTGGCGGATCAATATGCCACCCTTCTGAAAGCGTTTCCTTACGCCGAAACCGTTACCCTACCGGAAGGCTGCGGCAAAGACTGGGTTGCCTACTGTGAGTCCATGGGGCTGGTTTCGCGCCAACCGCAGAAACTCGGCGACATCATAGGGCTGGAAGGCAGCAATGCCATTCTGATGACTTACTACCGTAATAATATTCAGCATCTGTTTGCCCTTCCCGCCTTGGTGGCCAGCCTGTTCGAGAACAAGAGCTCTCTGGCGCGGGAAAGAATCGTTTATCTTGCCAGCGTAGCCTACCCCTATGTCCAGTCTGAACTGTTCCTGAAGTATGACGACGACGAGGTAGAAGCAGTGATCAATCAGTGGATTGATGTGCTGGTCGATCAAGGCTTGCTTGTGGCTCTGGATAACGAACGCATTGCACGCCCGGATGAAGGCACCGAAGCCATGCTGCGCCTGAGAGTGCTTTCCCGGTTCATTATCCAGATGGTGGAGCGTTATCACATTGCGCTGGGCATACTCCGTAAATACGGCACGGGCAAGATCACTGCAGCCGAACTGGAAGAGCAAAGCACCTTGCTAGCAGAGCGAATGTCTATACTGTTTGGGCTGAATGCACCCGAGTTTTTCGATAAAAGCTTGTTCCGAAACTTTATCGCAAACATGCAGAAAAACGGCGTTCTCACTACCGACGATAACGGGCTACTCTGCTACGGAGAGGGGCTTGATGAGGTGGCGGACGATGCCAGACTGGTGTTGAGCGTGGAGAAACGCCAAGCTATTCAGCAAGTCACTATGTTGGGTGTATGAGTTAGGCGTCTAAGTTAGGCGCCTGACAGTCAAGGCGCTAGCGTGTAGGCAAGGCGCAGATTGGGTAGATATCGTAGCGGCTGCTCTTACCCTCTACCCGGGCACCGGGCTCTGGACCAGATATAGCCGGAGCTTTGCGCGGACGCTTCACCACTACGCGGTATTTGGCGACAGCCAAGGCTGCCTCCAACAACACTGGCGAATCATCATCGTCGCCCACCAGGGTTCGAAACACCTGCATTTCCTTCTTCACCAGCGCCGATTTATCCCTGTGAGGAAACATAGGGTCGAGGTAGATCACATCGGCTGCATGGGATACCTCTGCTTCCTCTTCCCGTGCATTAGCCAGCCAGCCGATACTGCTACCCACATGAAGCGTCATCCGGGCGACGATCGGGGCGCAATCGACATTCAACGCTGCGCGAGCCAGCCCGTCCGCCAGCAACGCGTGAATCACAGGATTGCGCTCAAACATAGTGACCCGACAGCCAAGCCCAGCTAGCACAAACGCATCTTGCCCCAAGCCTGCGGTGGCATCCAGCACATGCAAGTCCGCCTTTGTTTTCTGCAAGCCCACGGCGCGCGCCACCAACTGGCCAGCGCCGCCACCGTGCTCACGCCGGTATCCCATTTTGCCGGTTACAAATTCCGCCCTCACCGGGCCCGGAGCACCTTTACCGGCCACCTGAAGACACAAACCGTTTTCATCCAAAAACAGCAGAGCATCTGCATGTCGCACATCTTTAGGATGCACTACGCCAAGGTAGGGTAAGGAAAGTTCGGCACCAAGAGCCATGGCCTGATGCTCATCACCAAGTTGGCTTCTGGCTATTGCCAGTGGGATGCTTTTACCTTTGGAGGACGCTCCTGCGCCGTTGGAGCGAGACATTAAATCAGGATATCGATTCCGGCGAGCGCCGAGCCATCAGAGTCCTGCCCGGCAGCAGCTACACTGGCAAAGGTCGACAATGCGCGGGCTGCGGGTAGAGGAACCTCATCCGCGCGAAAGCGCTCCAGACGCACATCTTCAGCCGCACGACGGGCCTCTACACGGCGCGCTGGGTTGTCATTGACACTCCGCTCCGACGCAGTCTGGCTAGGGCTATCTGCTAAATCACGGCGGGCCGCTTCGGCGGTTTTCTCGGGGGCAGACGCAGGGGAACGGGCAACATCACCACGCTCACGCACGGGGCTGTTAGTCCCGGACTGATAGGAAAGCGTATTGCCTGAGTTGATACCACCAATCATCGTCAAAGCACCATGGGCTTCAGAGAAATAAACGCGGTTAGCTGGAGTATGGAAGAAGTCCGCGCGGATTAAAAGCCTTACTCACGCCCCGGCAGCTTCTTCCAAGTAACTTCGTCACGAATATAGACCGGTTGGGCTTGCTCCGCTGGCACAGCTAAGCCCTGATCGAACTTAGCAACGGCCAAACGCGCTACCCAGCTAGCCCGGGGAATCATGGCTTCATCCACCGAGTTGATTCGGCCCGAAACGTCGGTCGGCATGGTTTCGCGGAACGCCCAACCATGACCTGCGCCAACCCACTTTTTGACATCAGTCTCTAACGCAACCCGCGATGGCGCACAGACCCGCTCTTCACCGATTAGCTCCGGCAAGCCCGAGCTATTTTGGAAGCACCCCCAATACAGCTCACTCATGCGGGCATCGAATGCGACAGCTATACCTTCGCCTTCTTTTACCTGCAAGGTTTCAATGGCACCCAGAGCCACAGTTTCCAGAGAGGAAACAGGAACAACGGGAAGGTCGAGCCCCCATGCCAAGCCTTGAACCACACCGGTAGCGATGCGAACGCCGGTAAACGACCCTGGGCCACGGGCAAACGCCAGCGCGTCAAGGTCGGTAGGCTTGAGTGCTTGCTCCGTCAATAACTCGCGCAACATCGGCATCAAGAGACGGGTGTGGCCTCTAGGCGCAATTTCAAACTTCTCAAAAACCTCTCCATCAACAAAAAGGGCTGCAGAGCAGCCCTCTGAGGAGGTGTCCAGTGCCAAAAGTTTCACAGGCGTGAATGGCCTCGATAAAAGGTCAGTGGATTATTTGAGGCTGGCTCGAATCTGATCACGAATGCTGTCCAGACTCCCCACACCTTCTACGCGCACGTATTCAGGCGCTACGTCCGGCTGGTTTTCGGCCAGATTCTGGTAATAGCCGATCAAAGGCGCGGTCTGGTCGTGATAGATTTTCAGGCGCTTACGAACAGTCTCTTCTTTGTCGTCAGCACGCTGCATCAGCGGCTCGCCGGTTTCATCGTCTTTCCCTTCCACCTTGGGCGGATCGTACTTAACGTGGTAGATGCGGCCACTGCCTTCGTGTACACGACGACCAGAGAGACGACTTACAATCTCTTCATCATCTACAGCAATCTCGACAACATAGTCGATAACAATGCCTTGATCTTTGAGTGCTTCAGCTTGAGGAATTGTGCGAGGGAAGCCATCAAGCAGGTAACCGTTTTTACAATCCGGCTGTTTAATACGCTCTTCAATCAGCGCAATAATGATGTCATCGGACACCAAACCGCCCGTTGCCATTACTTCTTTCACCTGTTTGCCAAGCTCGGATTCGGCTTTAACGGCTGCCCGCAGCATATCGCCAGTAGAAATCTGGGGTATCCCAAAACGCTCGGTGATGAATTGGGCCTGAGTCCCTTTTCCCGCGCCTGGTGCGCCTAACATGATGATTCGCATAACGCTGTGCTCCCGTTTTCGTCATTATCGTTTGAAAAGTTGTGGCAAAAACTTATGCCTTTGCGACAACCTCTCCTGCCGGAACAGGTGTTAGCCAGATTTGGCGATGGCGCATTATACGAAGTCAGGCACTCCAGAGAAAGTCGACCTCCGTATCATCTTTATAAAACGGGACACAACCAATCTTCAGAGACCGCCGTTAGGTGATAAGTGACGATGCCAGTGCGTCCAGCTCCGGCGCAACCTTATCAATCTCGTCAATCATTTCATTCACGATTGCAGGCTCCAATTGCAGCCCACGCAGCAGCGCCGGAATATCATCGGCATTAAACTCGTCGCCAATGTTCCGTTCCTTCAAAAGCGCATTCGCTAGCTGAACCATCATCACGTAGTTTTCATGCTCACCTTGATAACCCAGCTGCTGATGCACACCCGCGGCTTTGACCACAGGATCCGGCAACTCCCATAAACGGTGCAAGATTCCACCAATAGCGCCGTGACCTACGGCGATAATCTCCTGTTCGCTCCCCTGCCCGAATACCTGCTGCTCCAACGATTGCATGCTGGTCTCAAGGTTGGCCTCTCTAAGCCTGTTGAGTTCTTTGAACTCTGCCGGGAACAAATGGCCCACCAACAGCAACCCAAAGTTGTGCAATAAGCCACAGAGATAGGCCAAACCCTTGTCTGCACCGCAGCGGGGCGCCAAGCGCTGGCACAGGAAGGCGCAGTAAAGCGAGTGGCGCCAAAAGTTATCCATGCCCAGAAGGCCTGATCTTGGCACGTCAAACGCACGAACCGAGGCTATACCCATTGCGATGTGAGCAACGCGATCAAAACCCAAAACACGGGTTACCGCTTCCTGAACAGAGGTGATTTGACCAGGATAGTTGAATAGGGCCGAGCGCGCATAGCGCATCACTTGTGCAGTTAGGCTGGGGTCGAACTCGATAAGCTCTGCCAATTCCCGCGCAGTCGCCTCAGTGTTGGAAGTTAGGCGTAAAATGCGTAACGCCAGTGCTGGCATGGGCGGCAGCCGGTACAGCTTTTTCAGTTTGCTAGCGACTTCTGCCAGCGTCAGTGCTTCCCGGGCGTCATCACTGTCCGGACCGCGAATCGCCAGATGCCCTTCCCGGGAACCAACCATCGCAAGGCGCAGTGACCGCCCTTCCAGCTCCACCATCGAGTGGTCTGTACCACTGGAAAACAGAACCCGCTCTGATCTGGTAATACCTTCATCGACAAGCACCGGCAAGTCATAAGCATTGCCGATTGGCGGCGTAAACCCGGGATCACAATCACTGAATAACCGGAAGGCCTGCTGCTCGGTAAGGGGTTGCAGATGGCGCCCCGTCATTTGCCAGAGTGCTTCTGTATCAAGCGCACTGTCAAACCTGTGAACAACCATCACAATGCCACCGATGTCGATCAGCAGAGTTGCTTTGATGACGTCCTGACGGGATTGGCCAAGCGTAGCCACCGCCTCGTCAAGGTTGGCGGCCCTATCGATTGGCAGCTCCTGATAAGCTATACCCTGTTTATTGAAAAACCGCTCCAGTCGCGCTGCGAGAGCCAAAAGAATACTCCTGTTATCCATAGCCGGGGCATTCTGCGCCCCGTTGTCCGTTCCCGGTGGTGTTAACCGGTGTTACGCATACCGGCGGAAATTCCCGCCATTGTAACCTTAAGCGCACGTTCTACCAGCTCAGGCACTTCGCCTTTGCCCTCGCTTTCCCGATCGCGCTTCAATAATTCCGCCTGAAGGTAGTGCAAGGGGTCTGTATATGGGTTGCGCACGCGCATGGAGTGGGCAAAGACCGGCTCGCCCTCCAGCAACTCATGCTGTTCTTTGAGCTCCAGAAGGCGCTGAACGCAGCCTTCAAGGCGTTCACCTAAGCTGGTACCCAAGGCACGGAGCTTGTCATCGTCCAACAGTGTTTTTTCGTAATAACCGGCGATGCGCAAATCAGCCTTGGCCAAGACCATTTCGAGCATGTCGACATAAGTGCGGAAGAAAGGCCACCCCTGCATCATTTCACGCAATTCGGGCAGACGCCCCTCTCTGGCGGCATCTTCCAAGGCCACATCACTGCCTAACCAGCTGGGCAGCATTAAGCGCATCTGGGTCCAAGCGAAAATCCACGGAATGGCTCGCAAGCTTTCCACACCACCACTGGCTTTGCGACGCGCAGGCCGACTACCCAGCGCCAGTTTGCCCAGCGCCTGCTCCGGGGTGACTTGGCGAAAATAGGGTACAAAATCGGGATTTTCCCGAACCACTTCGCGATAAGCTTTGAGCGAACGCTCCGTCAGCCAGTCCATAGTATCGCGCCAAGCTTTTTCGGGCTCGGGTGGCGGCGCCAGAGTCGCCTCGATCACCGCAGTGCTATATAGCGTTAAGCTCTGCACCGCAAGCTGAGGCAAACCAAACTTAAATCGGATCATTTCCCCCTGCTCGGTAATGCGGAAGCTACCGTTTACGGAACCCGGTGGCTGAGACAAAATTGCTCGGTTGGCCGGGCCACCGCCACGGCCGACGGTTCCGCCGCGGCCATGAAACAGCGTTAGATGCACCCCGAATCGGTTTGCAACTTGAGTGAGCTTTTCCTGCGCCTGATACTGGGCCCAAGCAGCCATAAGCTGACCCGCATCCTTAGATGAGTCTGAATAGCCAATCATGACTTCCTGCCGCCCCTGACAGTAATCCCGATACCAGTCCACCTCATACAGGGCAGACATACTGTCGGGAGCGCCGCGAAGGTCATCCAGCGTTTCAAATAAAGGCACGATCCGCATGGGGAATTTCATACCGGATTCGCGAAGCAGTAGGATCACGCTCAACACATCCGACGGCTTGCTGGCCATGGATATAACATAGGAACCCAGAGCTTCCGGGGTTTGTTGCGCAACCACTTCGCAGGTGTCTAGAACTTCCCGTACCGGTTCAGAAGGTTCCCAGTTGCGGGGAACCAGTGGGCGGCGGCCCTGAAGTTCTTGTATTAAAAATACTTGGCGCTCTTTTTCAGACCAAGAAAGGTAATCACCAAGCCCCAAATACTCCACCATCTCGGCAACCGCTTCCGCGTGGCGGGTCGCTTCCTGACGAATATCGAGACGGCTTAGGGGCAAGCCAAATGTATGGGCGCGGCGAATGGTGTCTAACAAAGCGCCATTGGCGATTTTTTCAAGCCCGCACTCCACTAGCGATCGGTAACAGAGTTCTAGCGGTGCCGTCAGATCTTCATTCTCAAAGAGTATGCCCGAGGTATCAGCTGGCTCGCCATTAACGCGAGCCTCCGCCCAATCCCGCGTTTTGATAAGCCGATCCCGCAATTCTGCCAATACATAGCGGTACGGCTCCCGGGAATCGCCAGATAGGTCACGCAGCTCATCGCTTGCCTGCCACATGGAAAGCTCCGCTCTCAGTGACTTGATATCACGTAGAAACAAGTCCGCAGCCATCCACCGCCCGAGCAAAAACACTTTCTGGGTTACCTGATGAGTAACATTGGGATTACCGTCCCGGTCGCCGCCCATCCAGGATGCGATACGCACGGGCGATGCCTGTAACGGAAGGCCCTCGCCTGTCGCGTCCTGAAGTGACCGATCCAGATCACCAAGGAATCGCGGCAAAGCCTGCCATAGACTGTTTTCAATAACCGCAAAACCCCATTTGGCTTCATCAACGGCCGTGGGGCGCTCATGGCGAATCTCATCGGTATGCCAAGCTTCGGCTACTAACCGTGACAGGCGTTCTGTAATCGCCTCTCGCTCGGATGGAAGCAAGTCTGCGTGGTCCAGACTCGCCAAACAATCCGACATTTCATCGTATTTCATGATCAGTGTACGGCGCGCAACTTCTGTAGGGTGCGCTGTCAATACGAACTCCACACGCATATCTGCAACACATTGGTGCAGGGCTTCCGCACTTACGCCACCGTCTTTAAGGCGATCAAAAACACCAGCTAATGGTTCAACCATCAGATCAGACTGATGATCACGCTTGCGGCGAATGCCGTGGTATTGCTCAGCTAGGTTCGCGAGATTAAGAAACTGGTTAAATGCTCTGGTGACTGGCAGCAGCTCGTCATCGCTTAGCTTGCCAAGAAGGTTGACCAGCCGTTGGCCGGAGCCACTTTCCTGCCGCCGGTCGGATTTGGCGGCAGCTCGAATTTCTTCGATTCGTTCGAAGCATTCCCGCCCGGGATAGCGCTGGATGCTTTGCCCCAGCAATTCGCCCAACATGCGGACATTTTCACGGAGATCAGGGTGTAGCTCGGTCACATTGGCGTCCTTATGAATTGACGGAGACAAACTAAACTTACGATACTAAGGAACCACCGGAAAAGTCTATTAGCGTTTGGGGCTGCAACTGCGCCCGCACCAGCGCCAGAGAACCCACTCTTGAGAGGACCCACCATGAAAGTCACAGATCTGCCCAAGCACTGGGAACAAAAGAAAAAGCCAGTAGAGCTAACCCATGATTACAATTTGAGGCTTCCCTTGGAAGACGCGGCCAGAGTTGCTGCTCTGGCCGAGCTTTACCCCGACCGCAGCGAAAGCGACATTCTAAACGATATGATCGCCGCCGCGCTGGACGACTTAGCCAGTCAAGACCCACTAAAAGACAAGCTAGAGGGTCACAACGGCTAGCAGAGCTTGCTGGAGGACTCGTTATTAGGCTACTGACTCAAGCTGGCGAGCCTTCAGGCGTTCGATGTGCTTTTGGCTGAGGCGAACGAATTCCGGAGTCAGCCCTTTGTCTTCGTATATTTCGAAGCCGTCTTCATCGTAGGCGACAACCTGATCACCTTGAACGTAGGGAAACTCGGTTTCGATCTCATCGAGCGCAGCGGAGATCAGGTCGCGAATAAGGTCCTGAGATGATTTTAGAGGGTACAGGGCCGATAGCTTTTCAAGCTGCCGATGATGCTGGTCAGATAACGCCATAAAACAAGCATCGCGGGTAAGCCTGCCTTTAGCGTGCTTATCCCAGTAACCAACCAGATCTTTGATTTTCATCGAGCCAGACTCCCAATTCTTGTTGATAATTCCTGAACTTTTTAGGCGCGCAAGTTTATCGCGCAAGCTCCTTACACAAAGCCGCCAAACACCCTATTCAATAAGTGTAGACGAAGCTCAGGAGTGAAAACTTAAGGAATTGGTAACGGATTGTACCTATTCTGGCTACCCGCTTTTCTTTTCCACACCCTTGACCGATTGCCAGATCTGATCAAGAGCTTCCAATGTCTCTTCATCAAAGGAGCGGCCTTCACGCTCAAGAACCTGTTCAATGGCCCGGAATCGCGCCTCAAACTTGTGATTGGTGCGTCCAACAGCCTGCTCCGGATTAACTTTCATGAACCGTGCAAGATTCACACACACGAACAGCAGATCGCCCAATTCATCTTCGACAGCATCGTGGTCACCCTGCCCGGATTCTGCCGCCTGCCAAGCCTCCTTGAGCTCATCGATTTCTTCATGGAGTTTGTCGAATACCGGCTCTATATTCGGCCAATCAAACCCGTGCCTTGCCGCCCGCTTCTGCAACTTTTCCGCGCGTACCATCGCGGGCAGCGCCCGTGCGATACCATCCAACCGGCTTGGCAATGTTGCATCCGCAGAAGTGTCTGATTGTTTCTGAGCCCGCTCTTCTGCCTTGATACGCTCCCAGCTCTCCTTGATCCAGGCTTCGTCTGGCCGGTTGTCCGGATCAATACGGCTTTCCAGTGTCCCCTGCGGGAACACATGGGGATGGCGTCGCACAAGCTTGCGCACGAGATTGTCGACCACAGCATCAAAGCTGAAACGATTTTCTTCCGCCCCAATCTGTGAGTAAAAGATCACCTGAAACAGCAGGTCACCCAATTCATCTTTCAGGTTTCCGTAGTCCTTCCGCTCAATGGCATCTGCTACTTCGTAGGCCTCTTCCAGCGTATGCGGCACAATACTCCTGAACGTTTGCTTGGTATCCCAGGGGCATCCGGTTTCAGGGTCACGCAGCCGTGCCATCAACAGTTTCAGATCGTCAATCGAGTAGGTCATGAGCGTTTACGCTTTACGTCAATAACATTGGGCAGATTGCGGATTTGGGCGAGTAGGCGCGCCAACTGCTCAAGGCTGGAAATTTCAACCGTCACAACCATAGTTGCCGTGTTGTCATCACGATTGGTCACGGTATGCAATGCTAGAACATCGCTCTTAGACACTGACAAGACCTGAGTGATGTCCCGCAACAAACCAGATCTGTCGTAGGCTTCAATTTCTATATCCACGGGATAAACAGAGGCTTGCTGGCCACCCCAGCTCACTTCAATAATTCGGTTAGGTTCAAACTCCCGTAGATTCAAAAACGTTGGACAGTCCTGCCGGTGAACCGTTACCCCCCGTCCGACGGTGATATAGCCACCTATGGCATCCCCCGGCAGAGGCTTGCAGCACTTCGCCACCTGGGTTTTCAGCTTGCCCACGCCCAGTATGTGGATATCCGACTCGGTATCGTAAGGCTTGCCGCGCTGGGCCATCAGTTTCAGGTCGAGCTGCTCGGATTTGGGCTCGATCATCTGCTGGGCAACATTGGCAACATGTGCAGGGCGGAGATCACCGGCACCCACAGCGGCAAACATGTCCTCGGCGCTGTGATAATTCACTTTTACCGCCAGTTGGCTGAGGTCCACATCGTGCAACGACAAGCGGCGGAACTCATCCTCAATAATGGCACGACCATCCGCCACGTTACGATCGCGATTTTGCTCTTTAAACCAATGGGTTACCTTGGCTCTGGCGCGGGAGGTCTGAATGTATCCAAGGCTGGGATTTAGCCAATCCCGGCTGGGCGCCGGATTGTTCTTTGAGGTAAGAACAAATACCTGCTCACCGGTCTTCAGTGGGTAGGTCAGTGGTACTATGCGGCTGTTTACCCGCGCACCCCGACAGGCATGGCCAATCTCAGTGTGAACTCGGTAAGCAAAATCTACGGGTGTCGCCCCCTGAGGCAAATCAACAACGTGTCCCTCAGGCGTAAACACATAAATTCTATCCGACACAATATCGGATTTAAGGTGGTCTGCAAGGCCGGAGAGGTCTCCCAATTCCTCCTGCCACTCAAGCACCTGTCGTAGCCAGTTAATCTTGGCGTCGTATCCAGACGACTTGTTACTTTTGTCTGTACCCTTGTATAGCCAATGAGCACAGACGCCGAGCTCTGCATCTTCATGCATGCTATGAGTGCGAATCTGCACCTCCATGACCTTGCCATCCGGCCCGATCACGGCCGTATGCAGAGACTGGTAGCCATTCTCCTTGGGGTTGGCTATGTAGTCATCAAACTCATTCGGGATGTGGCGCCAAAGCGTGTGCACAATTCCGAGGGCGGCATAACAATCCTTCACCTCAGGCACGAGAATACGCACGGCCCTGATATCGTATATCTGGGAAAAATCGAGGCCCTTGATGCGCATCTTCCGCCAGATGCTGTAGATGTGTTTGGCACGGCCCGAAAGGTCGGCTTCGATACCGGAAGCTTTCAGCTCTGCCTGCAACTTGGCAATTACGCGACGGATGTAGCCTTCCCGGTCCAGACGTTTCTCGTCCAGCAGTTTGGCAATTTTTTTGTACGCTGTTTCGTGCAGATAACGAAATGAAAGGTCTTCCAGCTCCCACTTGATGTGCCCGATGCCCAAACGGTGAGCAAGGGGCGCATAGATATCAAACACTTCGCGGGCGACTCGCATACGCTTTTCTTCCGGCGCATCTTTAACACCACGGATAGCGCAGGTGCGCTCGGCGAGTTTGATCAGCGCAACCCGCACATCATCAATCATGGTTACCAGCATTTTGCGAACGTTATCCAGCTGGCCTTCACTCTGCCCGAGCACGTTGCCTTTGAGCGGGTGGTGTATGGAAGAAATGGCCGCCATCTGCTGTACGCCATTAATAAGCATGGCCACTTCATCGCCAAACTCTTTGCGGATAACCTCAAGAGCTACCCGCTCCTCCCGAACCGCACGGTAAAGAATGGCAGCAACCAGACTGGCCTGATCCAAGCGCAGCTCCGCCAGCACCTGAGCCATCTCGATGCCAATACGAAAGCTGCTGGAGCCAGACGCCCATAGGCGATCCTCCCGGAAGGCCTGCAAATCGATTTCAGCGGCTTTTTCACAAGCCCTGCGAAACTGGTCCACATCGTCCAGATGGGTCTGGGAAGCAATTTGCTGTACCCAGCCCTCGATATCGATCTGGCCATCGCCATCCACTGCGTAATCTTCGCGAACTTTTACCATATCTGTTTTGTTATTCCTGGTGATTCACACAACTGTCCTTTGCTGTGCACAGCAAAATTCAGCGAGAGCCACGCTCAAACAGCGCAATCGACTCCACATGCGTGGTGTGAGGAAACATATCCATCACACCGGCGCGCACTAGCCGGTAACCGTTGCTGGCCATCACACCCGCATCCCGCGCCAGAGTGGCAGGGTTGCAGGACACGTACACAATACGCTTGGCACCGAACGCGGTTAGGTACTTGCAGATTTCCTCTGCCCCGGAGCGTGGCGGATCAATAAGGATTTTATCAAAACCCTCTTGCGCCCAGCGTTGGCCGGTAAAATCTCCGTGCAAATCAGCGCCGTGAAATTCAACATTTGTAAGCCCGTTCAGCTCCGCGTTTTCGCGACCCCGAACAACCATGGCATCATCACCTTCCACGCCAATAACTTGACCGCCTTTCCGCGCAAGTGGCAGGGTAAAATTGCCCAGCCCGCAGAACAGATCCAAGACCCGCTCACCCGGCTGCACGTCCAGCCACTCAACAGCTCTACTTACCATGGCTTTATTGATGCCCGCATTGACTTGGGTAAAGTCCATGGGGTGAAACTTCATGGTGAGGTCAAATGCATCAAGCTGGTAACTTAGGCGCTCATCGCTTCGACCCGCAGATTCAGGCCAGATGCGGTGAACAGTATCTGGCCCTTTGGGCTGCAGATAGATGTGCAAATCGTGGGCCTGGCCAAAAGCAATCAGCTTTTCGCGGTCGCCGCTGCTCAAGTCATCCATATTGCGGAAAACCATCGCTGCGGTGTCATCACCACACGCAATTTCAACCTGAGGCACGCGGGCGTATGCATCCATGGTGTGCAACAGCTCGCGCAACGGAACAATGCGCTCGCCAATACGCGGGTCCAGCACTACACAGCGGTCAATATCCGTAAGAAAGCTATTGCGCTTCTCCCGGAACCCTACCAGAACCGACTCCCGCGCTTTGACGTAGCGCACGCCCATGCGCGCCTTGCGCCGATACCCAAGGTTACTGTCTGGGCGCAGCGGCTCTATCCACTCCTCCGGCTCGATACCGCCAAAGTGTTCAAACTGCTCGCGCAGAGTCTCTTCCTTAAAGCGAATCTGGGCATCACTGCTCATGTGCTGAAGGCTGCAGCCACCGCATAAATCGGCAAAATCACAGGGGGGATTTTGACGGTCAGGCGCCGCTTCGAGCACCTCAAGGGTGCGCAACTCATCAAATTTACTGCGGGTGGAAACCACCTTGGCCATTACGGTTTCACCCGGCAACGCGCCATCCACAAACAGAATTTTGCCATCCTGACGAGCTATGCCACGGCCATCATGACTAAGCTTTTCCACTTCACAGCGTACGGGTTCCGTAGGAAGTACCTTCCTGCGTCGTCTGCTCATAATCTATTCTCTTGGTGTCGTCAGGTTCAGGCGCCGGGGAATACGCCAGTCGATAAGTAGCGGTCGCCGCGATCACAAATAATGGCCACAATAATGGCGTTTTCAACCTGCGAAGAGAGCTTAAGTGCGGCAGCGATAGAGCCACCGGATGATACACCACAGAATATCCCTTCGCGCTCTGCCAAAGCGCGCATGGTTTCCTCCGCCTCTTGTTGGCCAATGTCCAATACCTGATCCACGCGAGTGGAATCGTAGATGCTGGGTAGGTAAGCTTCCGGCCAACGACGGATACCCGGTATAGATGCGCCCTCTTTTGGTTGCAAGCCGACAATATTGATATCCGGGTTACGCTCTTTGAGGTAACGGGAAACGCCCATTATGGTGCCGGTGGTGCCCATAGAACTGACAAAATGGGTTACACGCCCTTCAGTTTGCTCCCAAATCTCCGGGCCCGTGGTGCGATAGTGCGATAAAGGGTTGTCCTGATTGCTGAACTGATCCAGCACCCTGCCCTTACCTTCCGAAGCCATTTTCAAGGCCATATCTCTGGCCACCTCCATGCCCTCTTCCTGACTCACGGTAATGATCTCTGCGCCGTAAGCTCTCATGGATGCTCGACGTTCTTCACTCATGTTTGCGGGCATGATGAGTACCATTCGGTATCCCTTAATAGCCGCAGCCATGGCCAGAGCAATACCGGTGTTACCACTGGTTGCCTCAATCAGCGTATCGCCAGGTTTGATTTCACCACGGCGTTCGGCCTCTTGAATCATTCCTATAGCAGGTCGGTCTTTTACAGAACCGGCCGGGTTATTGCCTTCCAGCTTTGCCAGAATCACGTTACTGGTATCCCCGGGGAGACGCTGCAACCGAACCAGAGGCGTGTGCCCGACATAATCTTCAATTGTGGGAAAATGCATAGTAAGAACCCTGTGGTACACTTTTGCGTTGGCATGATACGCCTTATAGCCCCAGTCGCCCAATACAGCTTCTCGCTAAAACCATGACTGAAGGCTATATAAGTGGTGTATTTTTCGGCTCGCCCGGCACTGACTCGAATATAATTTCAGCCCGGACGAACTACTAATACAAGGACGTAACCCGCCCCAACAGGCGGAGTTAAGTTATTTGCAGGACATTGGTATGCGACGTTGGGGCATTCGCAAAAAAGTGCTGGTGGTAACCTTGGTTCCCACCCTGATCACTACCTTGATGCTGGGGCTGTTTTTTACCTACAGCTGGGTCAACAACATTGAGAACCTGCTAAAAGATCGTGGCGAGTCGTTGTCTCGCCAGCTTGCGGCTGGCTCGGAGTATGGCTTGTTTACGGCGAATCGCAGCCTGTTGAGCAGTCTTTCCAATGCCCTATTGGAAGAACAGGATGTGCGCTCAATTACATTCTTCGATAGCGAGCGCCGTCGCTTGCTGCACACCGGCCCGGGCAGTTCCGACAATCTCGACAGCAAAGAGCTTGCGAAGGAACAGGCAAGCCGGATTGCCAGCAAAGACAGCACCCGCTTTGTGAACCCGGTATTTCTGCAAGACTTGATGATTCAGTCTATGCATGATCCAGACGCCCGGCAGTCTGCCTTTAAACAGCGGGAGCCGCTTGGCTGGGTAGCCGTCGAGATGTCGCACATCCGCACGGAAAAAGAGACCTACAAGGCTTTGTTAATATCACTGCTGCTGGTTCTCGGTGGTGTTGTTTTCAGCCTTCTCATCGCCCTGCGGCTCAGCCGCGCTTTCACCGGCCCGGTGCTTGAACTTAACGAAGCCGTTGCAAAACTGAAGGAAGGCAAACTCGACACCCGCATTCATACCAACGCTGGCCCCGAATTCGAGCAGCTTGAATCCGGCCTGAACGCCATGGCGGAAGAACTGAGCAAAGCGCAGGCGGAAATGCAGCAGAACATTGATCAGGCCACGGAAGACCTAAGGGAGACTCTGGAAACCATTGAAATCCAGAACATTGAACTGGATTTCGCTCGCAAAGAAGCGCTGGAAGCCAGCCGCATTAAATCCGAGTTTCTGGCCAATATGTCCCACGAAATCCGGACACCACTCAACGGCATCATCGGTTTTACAGAGTTGCTGCTCAAAAGCCCACTACCGCGCCAACAACGGGATCACTTAAGCACCATACGGAAATCTTCCGAAATCTTGCTCACCATCATCAATGACATTCTGGATTTCTCCAAGATTGAAGCAGGCAAGCTGATTTTGGACCGTGTGCCCTTCCAGCTTCGGGATATTGTGGAAGAGGTAATGGTGATGCTGGCACCTGCTGCCCACGGCAAAAATCTGGACCTTGTACCTCTTGTTTACAACGACGTGCCAGACAACATCACTGGTGACCCTTTAAGGGTAAAGCAAGTAATTACAAATCTGGTCAACAACGCCATCAAGTTTACCCAAACCGGAGAGGTGGTTTTGCGTGCCAGTCTGGAGGACGAAGATAAAGAAAATAACCGGGTTACTCTGCGCCTGAGTATTAGTGATTCGGGCGTTGGCTTATCCAGAGCCCAGCAGCAGTCTCTGTTCAATGCCTTCAGTCAGGCGGATGCCTCTACGGCCAGACAGTATGGCGGCACCGGCCTTGGACTGGCGATTTCCAAACGCCTTGTGGAGGAAATGGGGGGCGAGATTGGCTTGGAAAGCGAGCTCGGCAAAGGCTCCACTTTCTGGTTTACCCTAACTCCCGAACTGTCCTCGGGTGGTGAGGCGGTTGCCCCTAGGGACGCTCTGAAGGGCGAGCGAGCCATATATCTGGAACACCAGAAAACCTGTGGCCTTGCGGTTGAGCATCTATTGCGGGATTGGGGCATGACGGTTGATCGTGTTGCATGCCCCGGCGCTATGCAGGAGAAGATTGAAGAGGCCCAGAAGAGCCAACAGGGGTATGCGGTGGCCATTATCGGCATTACCCGGCATTTGCTCAACTCAAGCCAATATTGTGGGCTGGTGCGAACGATTGAAATCGAGCGGGATTGCCGCACACTGCTACTCACGCCAACTTTGGAAGTTCACGACACCCCGCTTTCCGGACTTGCCAGCGGCCATCTTACCAAGCCTATATGTCGCGATGCTCTCTATGACGAGCTGCTGCTTCTGGTACACGGCATTAATACGTCCGGGCAAGGCATTGCCCATCAGGACCATACTGCTCGACTACCCGCACCCGTTAATATGCCGCGGGTTCTGGCTGTAGATGATAATGAAGCCAACCTAAAGCTGGTTATGACCCTACTGCAGGATTATCAGATAGACGCCGAAGGAGCTTCAAGTGGTTTTGAAGCCCTGAGCAAGTCCCGACAAAAACCGTTTGATCTGGTTTTTATGGATCTGCAAATGCCGGGTATGGACGGCGTAGAAACAACCGCGCGGATTCGTGAAATGGATAAAAACAATAATCATAGAACAGCCATCATAGCACTCACGGCGCACGCGCTGGCTGATGAGCAAGAGCGGCTGGCCCGACAGGGGTTTGACGGCTACATGCCTAAACCCATTAGCAGTGTGCAATTGGCCGACACCATACACGAGTGGACTGGCTATCAGTGCCGGAGTAGCAGCACAGGCCGCATTCAGGTTCCCGAGGTGCGGGATACAAGGCGCACCTTGAGGCCCTCTACGCGACAAATGCAGCGGGATTGCGTAAGCGTGGATGAGAGTATCCAACTGGCTGCGGGTAAAACGGATTTGGCGGAAGAGCTATTCAGCATGCTGGTGGAGCAATTGCCCACAGATCTAGACACTATTGAACGACTCTGGGCGAGCAACGACTTGGAGAACCTTCTGGAATGCGTGCACAAACTGCATGGCGCCACACGTTACTGCGGCGTTCCCGAGCTACGCTCCGCGGCAAATCACTTGGAAACGGCGCTCAAATGCTCAGCGCCGGACATGGAGTTGCAGAAAAACCAGCTAACCTCTGCTATCGAGCGCCTGCAAATCTGGAGTGAGCAGACCGACTGGCAGCAGATGTTCCGGGAGCACTATCAGCAGGCTGACGCTTGATCAAGAATTGTCTTCATATCCCGAACCGCTTCTTTCAGTCCACTAAACACGGCTCTAGCGATAATCGCATGGCCAATATTCAGCTCATTAATCCCCGGAATCGCGGCAACCCGCTCGGTATTGTGATAATGCAATCCATGACCCGCATTCACAATCAGTCCTTTTTTGCGGGCGTAAGCCACCGCGTCGGTTAGGGCTTTGAAGGCTGCGTCCTGAGCTTCGGCACCAACAGCCTCAGCGTATTCGCCGGTATGAAGTTCAATCACGGGCGCGCCGCAGCGTACAGCGGCATCAATCTGCACCGGATCTGGATCTATAAACAGAGAAACTTCCGCGCCCAACTTGGCAAGGCGCTCACAAGCTCTCGCTACACGTTCTTCTTGGCCATCAACATCAAGGCCGCCTTCGGTTGTAAGCTCTTCGCGCTTTTCGGGCACCAAACACACACACTCAGGTTTCACTTTTTCGGCGAATTCCAGCATGGCATCTGTAACCGCCATTTCCAGATTCATTTTAGTCTGCAGCACTTCTTTAAGTAACAACACATCACGATCTTGAATGTGTCGGCGGTCTTCCCTTGGATGGATGGTAATGCCGTCGGCGCCGGCTTCTTCAGCAATCAGTGCAGCCTGAACCGGATCGGGGTAACGCGTTCCCCGGGCCTCGCGTAACGTGGCAACATGATCGATATTGACACCAAGCAATACTCTAGGATTCATGTGGTTCTCCCTTAAGATGAGCGAACAGAGTGATGAGTAAAAAGGCTGCGACTATTCAACGGGCGGCCCTGCAGCAGGTAGTCCGTTAGCACGCGCATAACCCGCTTCGATAACCGGCGGCTAGCGCTGCTTTCATAATCCCCGCTGGCAAGGGCCAGCAACGTTTCCCCGTGCAGGTTTTGCAAACGCACGCCACTGGAAGCGTTAGCAACAATACCTTGTTCGGGGTTATAGCAATAGGTTTGCCCGGAGTGGACGGGCTCGCCAGTATCCATCGCCAGATCCCATAAAAAATCGTACCCCAGAGCTGCTGCAAATGCCTGTTCAAACTTCCGTAAAACCGGCTCCACATCCGACGCCTGCGCAAGTTGCTCAAGCGCCCCGATGTATGCGGCAAAGAGAGTTGGATGGGGGTCTGCCTGGGGCAAAATTCTTTGCATCAGTTCATTGAGGTACAGGCCACTGTAAAGCGAGGCGGTGCGATGCAGTAAGGGGCCTTCACGAACATCTACTTCGGTGAGCGTTTTCAGGTCGCCGCGTCCTACCCAGCCCAGAAGCAGTGGCTGAAATGGCTGTAACTGAGCCTTTAACGGGCTCTTATTACCAATAGCACCACGGGCTATGACGCTCAGGCGGCCGTGATTCAGGGTAAAAAGGTCAACCATGAGGCTGGTTTCCCGCCAGGGTCGGCGGTGAATCACATACGCGGGTTCCTGCTGCTGCGCTTCTCTACTCATAGTGCCTCAAGGGGGCAGAGCGGCCTCAACGTTTAGAGATCGTTCATACCCAGACTCTTTAGCGCCCGGTCACTATCAGCCCAGCCACGCTTTACCTTCACCCACAACTTCAGCATAACCTTACTGTCGAACATACGTTCCATGTCGGCGCGGGCTTCCTGCCCAATACTGCGTAGCCTGTCGCCTTTATCGCCAATCATGATTTTCTTCTGGCCTTCACGCTCCACAAGAATCAACGCCGATATGTGCAGCGTTTTTCCATCATGTTTGAACTCTTCGATTTCTACTGCCACAGAGTAAGGTAGCTCAGCGCCAAGTTGCCGTGTGATCTTTTCCCGCACCATTTCCGACGCCATAAAGCGCTCGCTGCGATCAGTAATCTGATCGTCGGGATAGAAGTGGACGCTCTCCGGCAGAAAACGGCCCACCGCTTCTTCCAGCGGCTCCAGATTGGTTTCCTTCAAGGCGGAGATGGGTATAATTTCCGCAAACTCGCGCTTTCTGGACAGCATGTCTAGGTGCGGCAGCAGATTTTCCCGCTTTTCAATCCGGTCCACTTTGTTAACCGCCAGAATAACCGGGCATTCTAGTTTGCTCAGTTTTTCCAATACCATCTCGTCGGCGGTGGTCCAAGCCAATTGGTCCACCACAAATACCACTACATCCACACCGGAAAGCGCCGACGTAGCCGCTTTGTTCATATAGCGGTTCAGAGCTCTTGGCTCTTCCACATGCATCCCGGGTGTATCTACATAGATCGCTTGATCCAAGCCCTCGGTTTTAATTCCCAGCACCTTGTGACGCGTCGTTTGAGGCTTGCGGGAGGTAATGCTCAGCTTCTGCCCCAAAATATGGTTCAACAAGGTGGATTTACCGACGTTGGGGCGGCCAACTATTGCGACGAAACCACAGCGACTGTCAGGATTTTCCGGGCGGGTAATATCGTTCATCAGGGTGTCTCCACGCCGAGTTGTTTCAGCGCACTACGGGCTGCTTCCTGTTCCGCAATACGGCGACTGCTGCCAACGCCGCTGGTTTTGCGCTCTAGCGAAGGCAACACACAGGATACGTGAAATGTCTGTTTATGAGCTTCTCCGTCCACAGAAACCACATCGTATCTGGGCAACGGGAACTGGCGGGACTGTAGGTACTCCTGCAATCGGGTCTTTGGATCTTTTTGAGTATCCTGAAGGTCGAGCTGTTTAAGGCGTAGCTCGAACCAGCGCAGAACCTGCTCCCGGCAGGTGTGGAAATCGCTATCGAGGTAAATAGCACCAATGACGGATTCCACGGCATCTGCAAGAATGGACTCGCGACGAAAGCCGCCGCTTTTCAGCTCGCCGGACCCCAACCTCAAATAGCTTCCCAAGTCGAACTCCCGACCAATCTCGGCCAGAGTTACACCTTTCACCATACGAGCGCGCAAGCGGCTCAGGTGGCCTTCCCGGGCTTTATCAAAATTCAGGAACAAGTACTCTGCAATCACCATGTTAACGATGGAGTCGCCAAGAAACTCCAATCGCTCATTGTTCTGATTGCCATAACTTCGGTGCGTAAGCGCCAGCAAAAGACGCTCGGGCGACTTGAACTGATAACCAATGCGCCGTTGTAACTGATCCAGATCTGGTTGCGAACTCACTTACCCTTCAACTCGTATTTGTGCTGGAAGTGAACAATGACATCCATATTGCGGACAAGGTTGTTACGTACTTCATAATCCACGTTGACCAAAACAAGCTCGCCGTCTTTTTCAACCACAATATCTTTGGCATCAAGGCTGCGGATATTGTTCACACTTAGGCTCTTGTTGATCAAAGTACGAATTTGGGCTGGCCCCATCCGCGACAAGCCTTCCGTGCCATCCAGATTTTCAAGCGCTTCCTGAATAGTCAGGTCGTCCATGTACGCTGGGCCAACCTTAATTGCCAAGGAAAGAACGCTACCGAAAAACAGAACCATAATCAGGATAGCAAGCGCCGAAGCACCGCCTTGACGCCCCATGGCGGAGAGATTATTTTTCTTCATTACAACTGAACTCCAAAATGGTCAGAATTACTCAATACCGCCCACACGCTTAAAGGATGGCAAACTGGTGAAAGATTTCCAGTGCATCCAGATCGCAAAGGCTTTGCCCACAATCAATTCATCGGGAACCGTGCCCCAATACCGGCTGTCGTTACTGTTATCGCGATTATCGCCCATCACGAAGTATTCACCTTCCGGTATTCGCCATTCCCCTTCACCCGGTGCGCCTGAGCGCCCCATTGTGTGAAAAATATCGTGCTCTACTGTGCCCAAATCTTCCCGGCGCACTTCTACCGGCGGCAGGCGCACGACAAACTCGCTCTCGATTTTTTCACCGTTGATAAACAACTGCTTATCGCGATAGCGCACAGTATCACCGGGCAAGCCAATCACACGCTTGATGTAGTTGGTTTTGCCGTCTTCGGGATAGCGGAACACCATAACATCACCCCGTTCCGGGTCCCCTATGCTCACAACTTTGGTTCCAGCAACGGGCAGGCGTAGGCCATAGGCGTACTTGTTAACCAGAATAAAATCACCAACCTCCAGAGTTGGCAGCATAGAACCTGAAGGAATCTGGAAAGGCTCCACCAGAAATGACCTGAGTATAAGCACAATCGCCAGTACCGGGAAAAACGAGCGGCTGAGATCAACCAAATACGGCTCTTTGGGCAGGTCTTCCTCGGCAGTGCTTTCGGAAGACACGGCAAGGCGACGCTTACGCAAAAACAGTATGTCTGCCAGCCAGATTAGCCCCGATGCAAACGTCAGGACGACCAGTACCAGTGGAAAATCAATATCCATCAAAGTCCCTTCTAATTATCGACTTTCAGTACGGCAAGGAAGGCTTCCTGAGGCACCTCAACATTACCAACCTGTTTCATGCGCTTTTTGCCTTCTTTCTGCTTTTGGAGCAGCTTTTTCTTTCGGCTAACATCACCGCCGTAACATTTTGCCGTTACGTTTTTCCGCAATGCTTTAACACTGACTCTGGACACCACCTGATTACCGATAGCGGCCTGAATGGCAATATCGAACATCTGACGGGGAATCAGTTCTTTCATTTTCTCAATGAGCTGGCGCCCCTTATAGTGGGACTGGTCTTTATGAACAATCAGCGCCAATGCATCCACACGCTCACCGTTGATGAGTACATCAAGGCGCACCAGATTCGCCTGCTGAAAGCGGACAAAATGGTAGTCCAGCGAAGCGAAACCACGGCTGGCAGACTTAACCCGATCAAAGAAATCCAGCACAACTTCGGCCATGGGCAGCTCATAGGTCAGCTGCACCTGGTTGGTGGTAAAGTGCATGTTTTTCTGAACGCCACGCTTCTCTTCACAAAGGGCAATAACGTTACCCAAGTGCTCTTGAGGCACCAGAATATTCGCTTCAACAATGGGCTCGCGCATTTCCTCAATGGAGCCAATATCCGGCAACTTTGAGGGGCTGTCCACCGACAATGTCTCGCCCTGCTTCGTCAACACCTCGTAGATAACCGTAGGTGCCGTCGTAATCAGGTTAATATCGTATTCGCGCTCCAGACGCTCCTGAATAATTTCCATGTGCAACATGCCAAGGAAACCACACCGGAAGCCGAAACCAAGGGCATCGGAGCTCTCAGGCTCGTAAAATAGGGAGGCGTCGTTCAGGGTTAGTTTTTCCAGCGCATCGCGGAAATCGTTGTAGTCGTCTGCGCTCACCGGGAACAGACCGGCATATACCTGCGGCTGAACCTTCTTGAAACCGGGCAGCATGGGAGTTTCTTCGGCAAACTTGTGGTGCACTATGGTATCGCCCACAGGCGCACCATGAATATCTTTGATGCCCGCAACCACAAAGCCAACATCGCCCGCTTCCAGAATGTTGGTATCGTAGGGCTTGGGCTTAAAAATCCCTACTTTATCAGCGTTCCATGCCTTGCCGGTCGACTTGAGAACAATCTTGTCGCCTTTTTTCATAACGCCCTGGGTCACCCGAACGAGAGAAACAACGCCCAAATAGTTATCGAACCAGGAGTCGATGATCAACGCTTGCAAGGGCGCCGAACGATCGCCCTGAGGTGGTGGGATCTTCTTGATCAGATCTTCCAGAACGTCTTCAACACCCATGCCACTCTTGGCAGAACAACGAACCGCATCTGAAGCATCGATACCGATGATATCTTCAATTTCAGCCGCAACCCGCTCCGGCTCAGCCTGCGGCAGGTCCATTTTGTTCAAAACAGGTACAACTTCCAGCCCCTGTTCAATGGCTGTATAGCAGTTGGCAACAGACTGCGCCTCTACACCCTGACCGGCGTCTACAACCAACAGCGCGCCCTCACAGGCGTAAAGGGAGCGTGACACTTCGTAAGAAAAATCAACGTGCCCCGGAGTGTCGATAAGGTTCAGCTTGTAAACTTCGCCATCCCGTGCCGTGTAGCTCAGCGTGACGCTTTGGGCCTTGATGGTAATGCCCCGCTCCCGCTCAAGATCCATGGAATCCAAAACCTGCTCGGCCATTTCCCTTTTGGTTAGGCCGCCGCATATTTGGATAAAGCGGTCAGCAAGGGTGGATTTGCCATGGTCAATGTGGGCAATAATGGAAAAGTTACGGATTCGGCTCAGTTCAGTCACAGACAATGAATACTCATAATAAAGACGAAGGATTGAGCCCGGAGAGGCCAATACCTGAATCCGGGACCGGCGTGATTTTACCGGTTACCGACCGCCATTGCCATGATCAGGAAATAAGCGGCCGTTCATATTGCCGAATCAGGAAACCAATCAGGGCATCTTCTTCCAGCGGATAACTGAACAAGTTACCCTGGCACTGGGTGCATCCAGCGGATTTCAGGAAGCTCAACTGCTGCGGCGTCTCTACGCCTTCCGCCACAACAGTAAGATGGAGCTGTTGCGCGAGCGCAATCACTGCAGACGCCACATCGGTTGCACTAACATTGTACGGAATATCACGAATAAAACGGTGATCAATTTTTATGACATCTAGGGGTAACTGCTGCAAGGCAACCAAGGAGCACGAGCCAGCCCCGAAATCGTCCAGAATCAGGCAAACACCAAGATCGTTAAGTGACAAAAGCAGCTCACGCACCATTCTCGGGTCTTCGTTCAGCAGTTCAACCGGCATTTCCAGTTCAAGCTTTTCCGGGGAAACACCGGTCTCGGTAATTACCTGCCGAACCATATCAAGGAAGTGGGAATCGGTTACTTGCGTGACGGACAGGTTAACCGCCATTTTCAGGGATTCAAAACCGGCCCTTTCCAACGCCTGAACCTGAATACAAGCCTGACGCAAGGCTACTTCACCCAAACGGACAATCAACCCGGTTTCTTCAGCCAACCCGATAAACTGCTGGGCCGACACTAGCCCTTTCTCCGGGTGGTGCCAGCGCAGGAAGGCTTCAACACCAATAACCCGCTCACTCGCCAGATCAATCTTTGGCTGGTAGTGCAAGACAAAGCGCTCTTCTTCCAGCGCACTGGCCAACTCTTCCTGTTGCAACAAACGGCGTGCGGCTTTGATATTCATGGCAGGCGTAAAGAACTGGTAGGTGTTCCGGCCCATTTCTTTAGCGCGGTACATGGCTAGGTCCGCAAACTTCATTAGGGTTCCCGGGTCTTCGCTGTCATGGGGAATCATGGTGATACCGATGCTGACCGTAATACCCACTTCGTGATCGTTCAAGCGTACCCGCTGGCACAATCGGCGCAATATGGTGTCTGCAACTTTACCCGCGGCTTCTGTGCCGCTGATTTGTGACAACAACACAACAAACTCATCACCGCCAAGGCGAGCTACCGAATCCTCTTCACGAACACACCCCTCAAGCCATTGCGCAACTTGCTGCAAAAGCTCGTCACCCGCATCGTGACCAAGGGTATCGTTAATGCGTTTAAAACCATCAAGGTCCAGGAACATCAAGGCAGCAGGTTCGCCACTCCTTCGGCTTCGGCGCACTACATTGTTCAAGCGGTCCCGGAACAGCTGGCGGTTGGCCAACCCGGTAAGTGGGTCGTAAAACGCCAATCTGTGCAGCTCAGACTGAGCCGCTTTGAGCTGGGTCAAATCACGCAAGCTAAGCACAACGCCCTCAACCCCGGGCACTGCAAGCATGTCGGTATAGGTGCCCTCCATGTTGCGCCAGTTATCTTGTGCGTCGCAAATACGCGCCAGAATTACCGGCATTTGCTTACCCGGCGACTGCATCGCTTCGTCAAAGCCCTTCTTTAACTGAGGCCAATCGTCTTCGTGTACAAGTTTTTCCAGTGTGAGCGTATGCACTTCACTGGGATCAAAGCCGAGAATGTCGTAACTCGACGGGCTGGCATAAAGCGGCGCTCCCGCTTCGTCCATAACCAAAGTGACGTTGGCGGCCCCTTCCGTGATAGCGCGATAGCGCCCTTCACTGATTTGCGCCATGAGGCGAGAGCGGATTAGCACCAGAGCGATAACAAACAGCAGCAGGCTTATGACTGCGCCACTTCCAAGCACGATGAGCGGGCGCGGATCTGACGCCAAATAATCAAAAGCCGGGGTGGAGCGGGTTTGTAGCAGCCAGTCTCGCCCACCGTGGCTAACGGTTTGGCTCATTTCAAAGCTGAATTCATTATCGAGCGACCCCAAATTAGAGCCGTACATAAGGTTTTCGCGGGTGCTCACGCCGTTGTCGTAAATGCGAACATCAAGAAACGGTGAAATCAGGCCAATGATGCCATCAAGAAGGTTATTCATGCGGAAGGCACTGAACACAAAGCCTGCCAACATCATGCGGCGTTCAGCCCGGATTTCGGGAACGTCTCCCCCTTGATAAACCGGGTAATACATAAGGAAGCTGGCTTGGTCCTCCGCCAGCTCTTCTTGCACCAGAACCACCTTGGCCGTTACCGTTGGAATGGCATTATCCCGTGATTTTTCCATGGCCTTGCGGTGCACCGGATCGCTGAAAGCATCGTAGCCAAGCGCCCGCAGGTTTCTCTCGGTACCCGGCTCCAGATACACCATAGGATAGTAGAAGGGTCCGGTTCCGAGCGGCTTTACCAAATACTTGTGTACACCTTCTTCTCGCACCAATGCGATGTGCTCTGCCATGTCACGCACTTCAATGCGTTCAACAAAACCTATGCCCTGAATGCCCGGGTAATACCGGTCTATATCTACTTTTTGCACATACTCCCGCCACTGCTCGCGGGATACGTTTCCCGCAACTGCGAAGAGGCCAGCGCTGCCAGCCAGAACCTGCTCGTAATTGAGCAAACGCTCCTCGATGGCTGTTTTGAGTTGCAACGATTGGGTTCGGAATCTGGCTTCGGTGCGATCTTCCACCAAGCGTATGGAAAACTGCCAGGACGCAGCGGTTAGAGCGGCTGCCACGACAAGAAGCAGCCAGGCAAGCCAGGAACTGCGGAGTTTAAGAAGCTGCAGGAGAGGGAGATCCTTTCTATTCATAATACGTTAACCTGATCCGTTCCGTGGCAGCTCTATTTTTGGCGCGAGACAGTATAACAAAAGCCTCCAGACCTGTCGTTTTTAACATCAGGCCTGAAGGCTTTTTTACTATCGCCAGTGGGTTATCGGATAACGCTATTAGGGCTTCATTACCAGATAAATTGCCCGCCCCTGACGCACTACGCGAACGGAGACCGCCCGGCCTTCCGGCAAGGTTCTGACAACTTTGCGGAAATCCTCGACTGAGGATACGGCCTTCCTGTTAATTTCGGTGATAACGTCCCTCGGACGAATTCCGGCATTGTAAGCTGGCCCCTTGCCAACGCCGGTCACGACAACACCGCCGGATACTCCAATGGAGTCTGCCAAATCCGGCGCCAATGGCTCAACAGTAAGTCCAAGAGGCGCTGTGGACGAACTGCCACTCGAAGGAGCCGCTTGTTGCGCGCCGCGCTCATCCGGCAGTTGGCCGATTTCCACATCCAGCGTAATCTCTTTTCCGCTGCGAAGAACGGTCAAGCGAGCGGACTCACCCACTGGCGTGCGACCAACCATAGGTGGAAGGTCTGACGACAAATGAATGTCTTCACCATCGTACTCAAGAACAATATCTCCAGACTGCAGTCCACCTGCCTGAGCTGGCGAGCCATCCATCACTTCTGCGATCAACGCACCCCTTGGGCGCTTGAGGCCAAACGACTCAGCCAAATCCCGATTCACTTCTTGAATCAGCACACCCAGCCAACCACGGGAAACTGAACCTTTATCACGAATCTGCCGGAATACGCTCATGGCATCGTCAATAGGAATGGCAAACGAAACACCCATGAAGCCGCCAGAGCGGGTGTAAATCTGCGAGTTAATACCAATAACTTCACCGTCCAGATTAAACAGCGGACCGCCGGAGTTCCCAGGGTTGATGGCTACGTCTGTTTGGATGAAGGGCACATAGTTTTCCGATGGAAGTGACCGCCCCAAGGCGCTGACGATGCCCGCTGTAACCGTGTAATCAAAACCAAACGGCGAACCGATGGCGAACACCCATTCACCCACTTTGAGATCTTTGGAGCGCCCTGTTTTAACGACAGGCAAGTCGTCGCCATTTTCCAGTTTGAGTACAGCCATATCTGAGCGAGGATCTGTGCCAACCAGCGTGGCAGGCAACTCACGTCGATCGTTGAGCCGAACAATGATCTCGTCGGCACCTTCAACCACATGATTATTTGTCAGCACGTAACCATCAGCCGACACAATGAACCCCGACCCCATAGAACGACGAGGCTGAGAGCTACCCGGTGCTCCGCCAAAAGGCGATTGAGGCCCACGAAAGAATTCTTGAAAAAACTCTGGCAGCTGGTCGAGCTGTCGCTCATCAAAAGGCAAACCGTGGAAACGCGTATTCCCAGCTGATGCTGCACTGGTGGTGCTTATATTAACTACCGCATCTGCATTTTCTTCAACCAGTCCGGTGAAGTCTGGCAGGCCCCGCGCCAAACTTGTCTGACTCCAAGCCAAAAGCAAAATCGCAAGTAGCATCATCAGCACAGAAGCCGGCACCCTCTGAGTGAGTGATGCCGGGGAAAACCGGGTAATTGCTGGTGCTATTCTCAGCATATCAGGATCCCCTGTTAGTCATGTTAGCGAGTCTGAATGGGAAACCACTCCGGCCGGGATACGGTTAACCCGAAGCAGTCTGGGTTCATAGCTGCCGGCATTCCGGCGCTGTAATTTTCGGCTGATTAAAAAGCCTGATGCAAGTCCCGCAGCAGCGCCGGCCATAGCAAAAACATCGCTGCCACCAGAAAGCTGGTGCCCGACCATGCTGGCCACCACCATGAGCAGCAACGGCAAAGCGTACACCAGTAGCGACGCACCGAGGAGTGCGCTTTCATCAATACCAAGAGTGACGTCTTCACCCACGCAGGCGTTTACGGAATTAACAACCCGAACCTGATTGGCGCGCCCGCCGGTCGCTGACGCCAGAACTTTCTGCCCGCATCCGTTACGTGCCGAGCAGCTCTGGCAAGCACTGGCACGGATGGTCTGGACCCAAGCATGCTCACCTGTAACGGCAACGACTTTTCCGGTTTCGGTAATCACGGCTTCCTGGCACCCAATACAAAAGCTTCGTCAATTCGCACAGACTCGGCCACCTGACGCGCTGAAGCAGGGGGCAACTCACCCACCACGGTTACCAGAAACACCCTGTCGCCGCTCTCCAGCTGTCGCATATAAATGGTTGTAGCCCCTATACGCGAAGCTCCCGTGGGCATGGTAACTTTACCGGCTGGCTCGACAAATACAGAAAACGCCGCCAGCCCATCCGAAAATGCAACCGCCTGTCCTTTTCCGGATCTTGGTGCGGCAGCCGGCTCAAACCCTTCCGGCCGCCAACCAAGGTGCCACCCGTGCATACGCGGCATTTTCGAATACTCTTCCCCTGTGCCTTTACCACCCAAAGTACGGGAAATTTCGCGGCCCTCGGTGCGAATCTGTAACTCACTATCTGGAATATCGTCTGTAATCTCCAAACTGGTGAACTGGAAGTGCTCCAGCACCTCACCACCTGCTGTACGCACATGGCTTTTTACCAAAAGCCCGGTAGATTTTTCCAGCCAAAGGTTGTGACTGTATCTATGCCGGTCTTTGGCGGTTAGCCCGATGGTAACCACTTCATACCCTGCAATTCGGTCTTCACCCTTTAATTCCGCACTGTACCAGCGGCTAACCGGAACCAGCTTGCTGGTGAAAGCTTCCGCAAATGGCCCAGATGGAATAATCTGCTCAAGCTGTACCTTGCCCTGCTCAGGGAGTACGCAGACTACATTCATATCCCGGCGCACAATCTCACCACTGCCGCCATCCTGCAGTACCAACCGCTCCTCAACAATGCCATTGTGATAGCGATGCGCAATCTGCATAGAGTGAACGCTGGCCCCGCGGGCATAGACGAATACACCTCGGTAAGAGGTCATATTAAGGGCTGGCCCCAACTGTTCAAGCCAGTCAGCTGCTGTTTTCTCAGCAGCAGATACCTGTGCTGGCATTAACATCGCCAACAAAAGCGCCAAAAACCCGCGCAATGTCAATCCGGTAGGGCTCAGGCCAAAATAACGAGCTTTGCTCATGGACACCTTCATTGCTTACAGTCAGTAGCCGCCGCTTGCGCTAACAAGGCGGGCATAGCCCACCGAGCCCTGCCCGGCACCCACACTATTATGCTGGGCATGCTCCAGCAGGTAGCGGCTCATGTGTTCCCACTGTTTCTCATCAAGCCCGTGCAAAGCAACTTCCTGAACCGGGGCAACCTTGTCTAGCTTTTCATTCACAGGCTTTGCCGTTACAGAGTTTGAGGCCATAGCATCTGCAGGCGATGCAGCACCGGAATCCCAGCCTGTACCAGCGCCGAAGCCAACTAGCAGCGCGGTTGCTACCATTGCAACCGCCGCGGGCCATTGCCACGGCCGTCGCAACTCGCGATACCCGGAAACCTCAGGCGCTTGCGATCTTGCCCGGCCATCCAGCTCTTCACGCACAGCGGCACTTACATCGATAACCTCAGCCGGAGAGTGGCCTCTGTGCATCAAGTCATGCACACCTTGCCACCGCTGCCACTGGGCACACACATCCGCTTGATTTTCATGGGATAACAAACGCCGAACCGACAGTTCGTCGGCCTCATCATCCATCATGGCAGACAATGTTTCTCTGAGACGATCATCCATAGGATGCACCTTCAATTACGTCACCGAATGATTGAGCAAAGGCCCTAGATGCTTGTCAACAGCATCTCTGGCCCGAAAAATACGCGAACGCACGGTGCCAATGGGGCACTCCAGAATCCGCGCTATGTCCTCATAACTGAGGCCGTCGTACTCCCGCAGAAGGAAGGCGGATCGCAGCTCTTCCGGCAAGTTGGCAATGGCATTGCTGAGCTCTTTCTGCAACTGGTCCCGTTGCAGCAAACGCTCTGGCGAGGCGACATCGCGTAAGCGACGCCCGCCGTCAAAGTTCTCTGCTTCGGCAGAATCAGCGCTGCCTTGAGGCCTTCGGCTACGGGACTCAAGATGGTTTTTCGCAGTGTTCACCGCAATCCGGTACAGCCAGGTATAAAAAGCACTATCACCACGAAAGCGGTCAATGGCACGATATGCCTTGATGAACGCCTCTTGAGTAAGGTCCATGACTTCCTGACTGTCGTAGACATAACGGCTGATAATTGAAGCCACCCTTGACTGGTATTTCACAACCAAGAGATCAAACGCTGCGCGATCTCCATTCCGAACTTTGCGAACGAGTTGAAGATCGGTTTGACTGTCTGGCTGATCAGCCTGTTTTTTTTCGTTATCGGGTGCCATGGACGATATGCCGGTAAGCTCCGGTTTGGTGGCCAGTTTACCGGCCGATACGAGTTTCTGATGGTTCATACTCACTGTCCGGCGCCCGTGGTTAGGAAACGACGACCCAGCCATTAAAGGCCAGTCATCCATCAGGCCAAATAGACAGCAAGCGTAAAGTTTAGTTCAATACACACCCACATTATGGCCTGCGATAACGACCCGATGCCACAGTCCTATGAATACGACGTGCTTATTATTGGTAGCGGAGCTGCCGGCTTAACCGTTGCACTGAATCTGCCAGAGCACTTAAACATATGCGTTGTCAGCAAAGCCGACATTAGCAGCGGCGCAACACTCTGGGCCCAGGGTGGCATAGCCGCCGTTCTGGACGATCAGGACTCCACCGAAAACCATGTGCAAGACACGCTTGCGGCAGGCGGCGGACTTTGCAATGAAGAGGCCGTGCGCTTTACGGTAGAGAACAGCAAAGAAAGCATTGAATGGCTGATCGGTACGGGCGTTGACTTTACCCGGGACACAGACGCCCAATTCCACCTTACCCGTGAAGGCGGCCACAGCCATCGACGCATTATCCACGCGGCTGATGCCACCGGCCACGCCGTATCCACAACACTCACAGCTCAAGCGCAAGCCAGATCAAACATTGAACTCAGATCGGGGCGCGTTGCGGTCGATTTGATTACCAACCGAAAACTGGCCTTACCGGGCAACCGCTGCGTTGGCGCCTACATACTGAACCTTGAAGACAACCATGTGGAGCTTTTTAGAGCGCGCTTCACTGTTATCGCAACCGGCGGCGCATCCAAAGCGTACCGGTACACCACCAATCCAGACGGCGCCTCCGGTGACGGTATCGCTATGGCCTGGCGTGCAGGCTGTCGCGTGGCCAACATGGAATTCAACCAGTTCCACCCAACCTGTCTGTACCACCCTCACGCAAAGTCGTTCCTGATTACTGAAGCCGTTCGAGGCGAAGGTGGCCTGTTGAAACTGCCCGATGGCTCCCGCTTCATGGATCGTTTTGATAAGCGAGGAGAACTGGCACCTCGGGATATAGTGGCCAGAGCCATTGACCATGAAATGAAACGGCTGGGCGCCGACCATCTGTATCTTGATATAAGCCATAAACCGGCTGACTTCATCCGGCACCACTTCCCGACTATTTACGAGAAATGTCTGGAATTTGGCATCGACATTACCCGCGAACCTATTCCCGTGGTGCCAGCCGCGCACTATACCTGTGGCGGCATTGTCAGCGACGAACGCGCGCGAACCGACATCAACCAGCTCTACGTGGTCGGGGAAGCTGGATTTACCGGGCTCCATGGCGCCAACCGAATGGCCAGCAATTCGTTACTGGAATGTCTGGTATATGGCCGAGCCGCTGCCGCCGATATAACACGCCGGGAAGCAGACATCCCGCCTCCGCCAGACGCTCCGGCATGGGACGAAAGTCAGGTTCGGGATTCCGACGAAGACGTTGTGATCTCACACAACTGGGACGAACTGCGTCATTTTATGTGGGATTACGTGGGCATTGTGCGTACCACCAAGCGCCTTCAACGAGCGAAGCACCGGGTTGATCTACTGTCCGCCGAAATCAGCGAATTTTATAGCAACTACCGAGTAACCAACGACCTGCTGGAGCTGAGAAACTTGGTCACAGTGTCTGACTTAATTATTTGTTCCGCATTGCAGCGTAAAGAAAGCCGCGGCCTGCACTACACACTGGATTATCCGGGACTACTACACGAAGCCCGTGATACCGTACTGATACCAACGACCTACAGAACCCCTTCGCCGTAAAGGGATGACCAAGAGAGCAACTATGCAAGACACCCTCCGTTCTTCAGAAAACCCAGAGTTCAAACGCCTCTGGTGGCACAGCCGTCGCGGCATGCTGGAATTGGATGTCCTACTGATTCCCTTTCTGGAGGAAGCCTATCTGGATCTGGATGCGGCGGATCAGGAACGCTACAAAAAACTCCTAGCCTGCGAAGACGCCGACATGTTCGAATGGTTCATGCAGCGTGCCCGTCCAGACGATGCCGACCTGCAGCGCATCGTTGATATTATTCTTAGTCGTGTCCAGCCAGATTGATCTGAAGCTATCGCGCTGTGGTGCTGTTGGATGTCTGGCTGCCGCACCATGGCTGGCTGCCAGCGCTTTCTTACTGATTGCAGGTGTTGCTGGCAAAAACTGGATGTACGGGCTGGTGCCGCTAACTCTAGCGGGCGCTCTAGTCCAATACCGGCTAAATGGGCTGTTGGCTGGGCCATCGGCGGTTGTGGGCTTGAGCCAGAATCAAAATACCCTCTACGCACACCTCGGCAATGGGCAAATTCTCGCGGTGAACGCCTGCCCTTCGAGCCGCATGAGCTCCAAGATTGCACTCTTGAAACTCAAGCCTGTCGCCTCCAAATATGCTGCATACTCGGTAGTGTTACTCTCCGCCACACGGATTGCTGGTAACCTACCCGAAGATCAGTTTCGTCGCCTGAGAATGTGGCTCCGACTTGGCCGCGCTCAGCAACCCTCTGAATAACATTTTGCCCGGAGTTCTCCAATGACTGGCACAGAAGCACCTGTTTCAGCCTCGGCTGTATACACATCCGCGGAGTTTCCACCCCCCGCTTACGGTCGCGCCTTGCTAACCAATCGTGTTCTGGTGCGCATCTCCGGACCGGGAACAGATAAATTTCTACAAGGCCAGCTGAGCCAAAGTCTTGACGATGTCAAAACCGGCAAATCACCTCGCGCCGCAGGTGCCACACCTAAAGGCCGCGCCTACTGCCTAACGCGTTTAGTCCGCGATGGCGAGGACATTCTAATGGATCTGCCCTCCGAACTCGCAGAATCCATCATGACCCACCTGCGCAAATACTTGATGCTTTTTCGTGGCACCTCCATGGAGCTGCAAACAGAGGCCCAGATCATTGGACTGCTAGGCAATGAGGCCGCATCTAGCCTTGCTGGAGATAATTTGAATACCCTGACGTCCTCTGGAGATACTCTAGAGTTGGATTCAGGGTTTTTAATTCGGACAGAAAGTACCGCTGAGGGGCTGCCGCGTTTTGAACTCTGGCAACCCGGTGCAAACGATCTTGCTCTGGAGAGCATCCCCCAGAAAACGCTAGCCGACTGGCAAGCTTCGGAAATTGCCGCAGGCGTTCCAATGTTGAGCACGGCCACCAGCGAATCCTATGTGCCGCAAATGCTCAATTGGCAGCATCTTGGCGGCATGCATTTTAAGAAAGGCTGTTACACCGGCCAAGAAGTCATCGCTCGAATGCACTTTCTCGGGCAGCTCAAAAAAAGCCTATTTCGATTTCGCGCCGCTGCAACCAACTGCATTCCTGCACCGGGCACCTCCATTATGGCGGGCGAACGCTCAGTGGGCGAGGTGGTTAACGCGGTCGGCTTCAGTGATGGTTCTTGCGAACTACTTGCGGTTATTAGACACGATGCTGCCAACGACGCGCTGACTGCGGATGGTCTGCCAGAGACTTTGCTGGAGCAACAACCGCTGCCCTACACCGTAAGCGAACGTGAGAACACCGAACCAAAGGATACATAAGTTGACAGGAAAACCCGCGAGAGTTTGCTATAAATAGGGTTTATAATTCTGATCTTCGAGGAGCCCGGTGTGCAACATAACGGGCCTTTCGAACTGACAAGCGGATCCTTACAGAACCATGTCGAATATTGCCGAAACCATCAAAGCAGACCTTACAGCCGCAATCGAAAACGACAAGCTGCTACTCCCCACCCTACCGGAAGCCGCGCTTCAAGTGCGCGAGATAGCAGAGTCTGAAGACTCTGCCATTGGCGATCTGGTTAAGGTGATTAGCAACGATACGGCGCTTTCTGCTCGTATTATCCGCGTGTGCAACAGCCCTTTGTTTCGGGGTAACCGTGCCATAGAGAACTTGAATATGGCGGTTAGCCGGTTGGGCATGGCCTACACCAGCAACTTGGCCATGGGGTTGGCCATGCAGCAGATGTTTCAGGCAACCTCCGAAATGATCGACAAGCGTCTGCGCGCAACTTGGCAAACCAGTACCGAGGTTGCGGGCGTATGCCACGTTTTAGCCCAGCACTATACAAAGCTGAAGCCAGATCAAGCTACTTTGGCCGGCTTGGTTCATCTCATTGGTGTTCTGCCCATTTTGCGCTACGTGGAAGACGAAGATTTGCAGATCAGCAGCATTATGCTGGATAACATCATTGAGGAGTTGCACCCGAAAATTGGTGCGACCATCCTTAAAAAGTGGGATTTTCCAAAAGATTTGCAGACTGTTCCTCTGGAGTTCGCGAACGTTCAAAGGGAAGTGCCAGCAGCAGACTATGCTGACTTGGTTATGGTGGCAAACCTGCAACTGGTTGCTGGCACTGAGCACCCTTGGGCGCAAATGGACTGGTCTGCCATTTCAGCTTTTAGCCGTCTTGGTATTGATCCAAATATTGACATGAACGAAGAGGAAGACCTGAACGCCCAGATGGAAGCGGCTATGGCTTTGCTTCAGTAGCCACTGCCCCCCTTCAAATTACTGCCTGAGCAGTTACGCGGGGGGGGGGAGCCTCCCGCGCAACTGCTATCGCATCACCGGAGTTTCATTCACGAACAACCTAGGTCAGCTCTGGAAGGCAAATCCCAATTTATCGGCCTACTTCCCTGCTCTACAAGCCATTCATTAGCTCGGGAGAAGTGCTTACAACCAAAGAATCCGCGATAGGCGCTGAGTGGTGACGGATGTGGTCCTTCGAGGACCAGATGGCGATTACGGTCGATGTGCTGCCCCTTCTTTTTGGCATAGCTGCCCCAGAGCAGAAAAACGACACCATCACGTTCGCGGTTTACCGTCTCAATCACTCGGTCGGTAAACGTCTCCCAACCTTTTCCCTGATGCGCGCCAGCCTGCCCCTGAACAACGGTGAGCACACTGTTGAGCAGTAAAACACCCTGCTCCGCCCAAGGCTGTAAGCAGCCATGATCAGGCGGCAATATTCCAAGATCGCTTTGGATTTCTTTATATATGTTAACGAGGGACGGCGGCGTAGGAACGTTCGGCCTTACTGAGAAGCATAGGCCGTGGGCCTGACCGGGGCCGTGGTAGGGGTCTTGACCGAGGATGACAACACGAACCTGATCCAGAGGCGTACTGTTGAGGGCATTAAAGCAATGTTCACTGTCGGGGAAGAGAATCTTTCCTGCGTTTTCTTCCGCAGCGAGAAACTCCGCCAGTGCCTGCATATAGGGCTGGCGGAATTCGTCTGCGAGGTGTTCTTTCCAGCCCCGGCCGGGCCTGAGATGGTTTGCCAGTGCCTGAACCGGGTGCATGGTACTTACTCCTTGTCTTCGGTACTCTCGCTTTTCGAGCTTTCGGCTTTGTGCTCAGGGCGCATCGCCGGGAACAGAATGACGTCGCGGATCGATGGTGAGTCGGTCAACAGCATGGCCAGGCGGTCAATGCCTATACCCTCTCCTGCAGTCGGCGGCAAACCGTACTCCAGCGCCATCACGTAATCTTCGTCGTAGAACATGGCCTCGTCGTCACCGGCATCTTTCTCCGCAACCTGCGCCTGAAAACGTTCAGCCTGGTCTTCGGCATCGTTAAGCTCGGAAAAGCCGTTGGCAATTTCACGACCACCCACGAAGAACTCGAAGCGCTCCGTCACAAACGGGTTGCTGTCTTTACAACGGGCAAGAGGCGATACCTCTTTCGGGTATTCGGTTATGAACGTTGGTTGCATCAGGCGATGCTCAGCAGTCGCTTCAAAGATTTCGATTTGAATCTTACCCAAGCCCCACCCTTTTTTGACGTGAATGCCCAAGTCTTTGGCTACCTGACGGGCAGAAGCCTCGTCCGCAAGCTGCTCAGCAGTCACATCGGGGCAGTAGCGCAGAATGGCGTCTACCACGGTCAAGCGCTCGAAGGGTTTGCCAAAGTCGTATTCGATCGACTCTTCCGTACCATCGGCCAAAATACGGGTATTCACAACCGTGGTAGACCCCAACACTTGTTCCGCAATCGTGCGCAGCATGTCTTCTGTCAAATCCATCAGGTCGTTGTAATCAGCGTAAGCCTGATAGAACTCCACCATGGTAAATTCTGGATTATGACGGGTAGAGAGCCCTTCGTTCCGGAAGTTACGGTTAATCTCAAACACCCGCTCAAAACCGCCCACAACCAAGCGCTTCAGGTACAACTCAGGGGCAATGCGCAGGTACATATCAATACCCAGAGCGTTGTGGTGGGTCATAAACGGCCGCGCTGTTGCTCCGCCAGGAATCACTTGAAGCATGGGCGTTTCCACTTCCATGAAGTCGCGATCAGCAAAAAACTGGCGCATGGCGGTAATGATCTTAGAGCGCGCAAGAAATACCCGGCGGCTGTCTTCGTTAACCATCAAGTCAACATAGCGATGGCGATAGCGCGATTCCGTATCCGTCAGGCCTTTGTGCTTCTCCGGCAGCGGGCGCAGCGATTTAGTGAGCAGTACGTACTCATCCATGGTCACATACAGGTCGCCCTTTCCGGATTTTGTCAGCATGCCGCGCACGCCCACAATGTCACCCAGATCCCAGTGTTTGGTGTCTTTCTGCACATCTTTGGTGGCATAAATTTGCATGCGACCAGTCATGTCCTGAATCACTTTAAATGCTTTACGATCAAGCATCATGCGACCGGCCACGGCAACTTTTATGCCCATGGACTCCAGCTCTTCCTTGCTCTTATCACCGTATTTCGCCTGCAGTTCGGCGGCGGTGGCATCACGTCGGAAGTCGTTGGGGAAGGCGTTACCGCTCTCGCGCAGCTCTGCCAGCTTGGCACGGCGCTCAGCAATCAGCCTGTTGTCCTCTTGCGGTGCATTCTTGGTGTGTTCAGTCATGTTGGCTCACAAAAAATCAAAGGTGCTCGGGTTGGCTTGGCGATGGCGCTGGTTACAGCGCCATTTTCAGGCTGGCTTCAATAAACTTGTCGATCTCACCATCCAACACCGCTTGGGTGTTGCTGGTTTCAACCTTGGTACGCAAATCCTTGATGCGGCCATCATCCAGCACGTAAGACCGAATCTGGCTGCCCCATCCGATATCAGACTTTGCGTCTTCAGCTTTCTGCTTCTCGGCGTTACGCTCTTGCATCTCACGCTCATAGAGCTTGGCTTTAAGCTGCTTCATGGCCTGATCTTTGTTCTGATGCTGGCTTCGACCGGCCTGACAGGCAACAACAATACCTGTGGGGTTGTGGGTCAAACGCACTGCGGATTCTGTCCGGTTAACGTGCTGACCACCGGCACCGGAGGCACGATAAACATCCACCCGCAGATCTGCCGGGTTGATTTCGATTTCGAAGCTGTCATCCACTTCCGGTGATACAAACACCGAAGAGAAAGATGTATGGCGGCGGTTGCCGGAGTCGAAAGGCGACTTACGCACCAACCGGTGGACGCCGGTTTCCGTGCGCGACCAGCCGAACGCATACTCACCTTGAATGTGAATAGTGGCACTTTTCACGCCTGCTACATCACCTTCCTGAAGTTCTACAATCTCGGTCTTAAAGCCTCGGCTCTCTGCCCAGCGCAGGTACATACGCAGAAGCATATTCGCCCAATCCTGCGCCTCGGTGCCGCCCGACCCAGCCTGAATTTCAAGATAGGCGTTATTGGGGTCCATCTCGCCGGAAAACATGCGGCGGAATTCGAGCTTTTCGAGTTCGGCATCAAGTGTGGAAAGATCCGATTCGATTTCGGTTACTGTATCTGCGTCGTCTTCCTCTACAGCCATTTCGAGCAGGCTTTCTGCATCGGATAGTCCGGTTGTGAGGTTGTCGATGGTGCGGACAATCAGGTCAAGGTCAGAGCGTTCTTTGCCCAATGCCTGCGCACGCTCGGGATCATCCCACACTGTGGGCATTTCCATTTCTCGTTCTACTTCGACCAGCCGTTCACTGCGCTGATCGTAGTCAAAGATACCCCCTGAGCGTCTCAGTGCGCTCACGAAGCTCTTTAATCTTCGTCACAATGGGATTAACTTCCATAAGACCATTACTCAATGTTGGAAAATAATGGCGGGATTCTACCGGAATTCTGGCGGTAAATCAGCCGCTGCATTTGTGCCAGCACTGGTCAGGAACGGCTTTCCGGGAGACGCTGTGAATACGTCCTTGTAAGCTTGACGAAAACATCCCTGTTTTCGACACTCCCAAAAAGCCGTTCCTGACCAGCGCCCGATATGTGAAACGAGCCTGCGATACTGTGGACTGTGCCAAGTGCAGACCTGCCCCGTGACCACCCACCAAACAGCAAGGCCCGCAATAAAACTAACTCAGCTAGGAAAGCGGCTCCAGATAATCCACCAATAACTGTAGATTAGTCCGCCCCCGAAATGTGTTGGCATCAGGCTTATAAACCACACGAGCCCCAGTGCGCGTATAATCAGGAACTTCCGGCCCGGTATTGAATGCAATGCCATCAATAATGCCGCTGCCA
>Ga0209075_1000318_pt1 | contig 45857 bp, 35 predicted proteins | sample Stecom2011_FD_187523 | JGI IMG/M metagenome (GOLD analysis project Ga0209075, IMG submission 187523) | Agricultural soil microbial communities from Utah to study Nitrogen management - Steer compost 2011 (SPAdes) (version 2) | ecosystem: Environmental > Terrestrial > Soil > Agricultural land...
TCTAAAGCAACCGATTTACTCTTCTTGGCTATTTTGGTTCTTCCTTTTCGTACTAATTGTGAAATTGTTGGCATATATTTTCTATAATATTTTACAAATACCTCTTATTAGAGGGGTGCAAAGGTAGGATAATATTTTAATTTTTCAAACCTTAAGAGATTAATTTTCACATATTATGCTATTTTTTTTCTCAACCAACCTTAGTTTTTATAAAAATTGGGAGATACAGCAGTAAAAGACTACAAATAGAACCAGCCAATAATTGAATAAAAAAAACGTTTTATAATTTCAGAAACGAAAAGCCATTTTCATTTTTCATTTTCATAAAATTCTAAATAAAAATTTTTCTATAGAAAACATGGCAAAGTTACTTTTTACTTTAGTTTTACAACTCTAATTATTTTATACACTGTGTTAAGATCAGTTTTCACATTCCTCCTACTTTATATTTCTACCTCCTGCTTGTTTTCAGAAAAGGCTCAAGGACAAGAACTGTATTTAAAATTAATAGGAAGTGACAGTACGGAAACGAAAACTATAGATTCACTAAAGTATAAAAAGCTTCACAAAAACTTTGAATCGGTAAACATAGAGTTATCGAATTTCAAAAACAGATTAGACCATCTTGGTTATATTGAACATCAATTAGTAAAAACTGAAAGAACAGACTCTTTACTTACAACAACCTTCAGTTTAAACAAAAAATACAAAAACCTAAAAATATTTTATTCTGATAGCTTACTACCAAAAAAGATAATCTCTTCGATTTCGAATAATATCCACGATAATTATTTTGTAATCCCCATACACCAAGCAGAAAAAACCTTGGAACATATTAACTTGAAATTATCGGAATTAGGAGACCCTTTTAATTCTATAAAATTATCCAACCTTAGTTTAAATATTGAAGAGGAAGAAATACAAGCTTCCTTAAGAACTTCAAAAAACATTCAAAAAAGACAAATAGATAAAATAATAATTAAGGGATATGAGAAATTTCCGAAGTCTTATTTAAAATATTATTTGAAAATTAAGGAAAAGGAACTTTTCAATTTAACTAAAATTAAAAATCAGGTCAAAAACTTAAACGAACTCCAATTTGCAAACCAACTAACAGATCCAGAAATCCTATTCACAAAAGACTCCACAACTTTGTACCTTTTTTTAAACAAGTTGAAGAGTAATAATTTTGATGGTTTTATTGGTTTTGGTACCAATGAAGAATCCAACACATTAGAATTTAGCGGCTATCTAAATCTAGAACTCAATAACAACTTAAATTATGGCGAGTCTTTTAGGTTGGTTTATAAAAGTGACGAGAACGAACAAAAAACCTTTAATGCTAATTTTAATTTACCCTATATTTTTGGCACACCCTTAGGAACTGAATTAGAATTACACTTATTGAAAAAGGACTCCTCTTATTCTACCGCTAACCAAAGTGCAAAGATATTTTACCAATTAAATCCAAAAAACAAATTATTTGCTGGAATTAGATCTATCCAATCTAACAATTTGCTAGATTCCATTTACAGAAACCCCTACATTAAAGACTACAAAACAGTATTCTACAATATCAGATTTCAGCATATTAAAAGACAAAAGGACAACTTCCTTTTTAACATCAGCACCGAATTTGATTTACAAGTTGAAACAGGAAAAAGAGAATACAACAAACAAAACACCAAGCAACACCAAATATCTCTCGATGCCTATCACATCTTTAATTTAAATCAAAAAAACAACATCTATTTAGGACTGCAAAGTTTCGGATTAATTTCTGATAATTACTTTGAAAATGAATTAGCACGTTTTGGTGGAATTAATTCCATAAGAGGTTTTGAAGAAAACAGCTTATTCGCAACCCTCTTTGGCGTATTTAACACCGAGTACAGATATGTTTTTAACAATAGTTTATACGCACACTCCATAATAGACTTTGCCTACTTAGAAAACGACCTTCTGAATCAAAAAGAAAAACTTTACAGTTTTGGCTTTGGATTTGGCCTTATTACTAAAGCAGGCTTATTAAAGTTTAATTTTGCAAATGGCAAAACCGAAAACCAAAGCTTCAAATTCTCAAATTCTCAAGTCCACTTGAGCCTAACCGCATTTTTTTAGGGGAATTTTAAGGTTAATTCACTCTTATTTCAAAAAAAAATGAAATTTTAACCCTTTATTATTGTTTAATTAACTTTTTATTATGATTTTTGGCGAAGACTAATTCAAATAAAATATAAAATGAAAACAAAGTTTAGTGGAATTTTAACGCTATTCCTAGCGTTGGTTGTGCAATTAACGTTTGCACAAGAAAAGACAATTTCAGGAACTGTGTCCGATGAAAACGGGTTACCTCTTCCTGGAGTTAATATTATTGTAAAGGGTACGACGAACGGTACACAGACAGATTTTGATGGGAATTACTCCATCACTGCTAGTACTGGAGACGTCCTATCTTACTCTTTTGTGGGTTATACTAAAAAAGAAATGACTGTTGGAGCTTCTAGCAACATGAGTTTTAGTATGGCGCCTGATGTAACGGCTATCGACGAGGTAGTAATTACAGCATTAGGTATCAAAAAAGAGGAAAAATCAATTGGATATGCTGTCCAAAAAGTGAAAGGTGATGATATTGCTGAGTCTAACGAGACAAACGTAGTAAACTCACTTTCAGGTAAAGTAGCTGGTGTACAGGTTACAAACAGTTCAGGTGCAACAGGTTCTTCTTCAAGAATCGTATTAAGAGGTGCATCTAGTATTACTGGTAACAACCAACCTTTATTCGTAATTGACGGTATTCCTGTTGACAACTCTAACTACGGTACTGCTGATAACGGAGGTGGATTTGACTTACCAAACGGTGCTGCAGACGTTAACCCTGATGACATCGAATCTGTAACAGTACTTAAAGGCCCTAACGCAGCTGCGTTATATGGTTTACGTGCTGCTAACGGTGTAATTGTTATCACAACTAAAAAAGGATCAACTTCTAAAGATAAATTAGGAATTACTTTTAGTTCTTCTGCTTCTTTCGAGAACCCTCTTTTATTACCAGACTTCCAAAACTCTTACGGACAAGGTGGAAACCCTTTCTACTTTGAGTATATTGATGGTCAATCTGGAGATGGTGGAATTGACGAAAGCTGGGGTCCTGCTCTAGACGTTGGATACAACTTCGTACAATGGAATTCTTACACAGTTGATGGTGCACCTCTTCCATGGGTATCTAAACCAGACAACATTAAAGATTTCTACGAAACTGGACTTACTTTAAACAACAACATATCTTTTACAGGTGGTAACGATAAAGCTAACTTTAGAATGTCTTTAGGGTTATTAGATCAAGAAGGTATGGTTCCAAACACTGACTTTAGAAGATACAACATCGCAGGTGTTACTTCATTACAAGTTGGTGAAAAAATGAATGTTTCTTTAAACGCAAAATACATTAAATCTGAAGCTGACAACTTAGTAACTGTTGGTTATAGTAACGCAAACCCAGTACAACAAATGATGTGGGGTGGACGTAACGTAGATTGGAAAGCTTTAAAAGATTACAAAAACTTACCATTAGCTCCAGCAAACACTGCAGGTGCAGGTACTCCTTTAAACTGGAACAACGTATTCCAAAATAACCCATACTGGTACTTAGACACTAACTTAAATGGATACAACAAAGACCGTATCATTGGTGGTGTAAATATCTCTTATGATATTGCTAGCTGGTTAACTATTTCTGGTAAAACAGGTGTAGATTTCTGGAAATCTCAAACAAGAGAAAACAAAGCAAAAGGATCTAACGATACTCCAGAAGGTTACTACAGAGTAATTGACAGAACATTCAACGAGGTTAACAGCGAAATTTTATTATCTTCTGCTGGAAACATTACAGAAGATCTTACTTACTCTTTAAATGCAGGTGGAAACACTATGTACAGAAAGAATGATTTAATTCATGCTGCAGCTCCTCAATTAGAGTTACCAGGTTTATACAACGTAAGTAACGTAAAAACTGGTGTAGATCCTATTTATGGAGCTACTTATGCTGAACAAAAAATTAACAGTGTATATGGATTTGGTCAAGTAGGATACAAAAACATGTTATTTGTTGATGTAACTGCAAGAAACGACTGGTCTAGTTTATTACCAGTAGATAACAACTCTTTCTTCTACCCATCGGTAACAGTAAGTGCTGTATTAAGTGACATGTTTAACATGGATAAATCAACTGTATCTCTATTAAAATTAAGAGGTGGTTGGTCTAAAGTAGGTAGTACTGGAGCTTTAGGAGCTTACAGATTACAAGATGTTTACCAATTTGCTGGTGACGGATGGGATGGAACAAACTTTGTTTTCTTACCTTCTGCAATAAACAACCCAGAAATTGGACCTGAAACAACAAGTGGACACGAGTTTGGTATCGATGCAAGATTATTTGAAAACAGATTACGTTTTGATATGACTTATTACGATCAAACATCTGAAGACTTAATTGTAGACGTTCAATTATCATCTTCTACAGGAAGTGGATCATCTCTACAAAATGTTGGAGAAATGAGAAACAAAGGTATTGAGGTGCAATTAGGTGCGACATTACTTAAAACTAGTGATTGGCAAGTTGACTTAGATTTAAACTATGCTAAAAACGATAACAAAGTTGTTTCTTTAGGAGACTTAGAAACTTTAGTATTAGGAGGACAATGGAGTACTACTATTGAAGCTAGAGTTGGAGAATCTTACGGAAGTATCGTAGGTCCTGCATACGAAAGAGCTCCAAACGGAGAAATTCTTTTCAACAATGGATTACCTGTAATCGGAGGAAGTAAAGTATTAGGAAACGTAACTCCAGATTGGACTGGTGGTGCTAACTTAGTTGTTTCTTATAAAAACTTCAGAGTAAATGCTTTAGTAGATGGAAAAATGGGTGGAGATATTTACTCAATGACAACTACATGGGGTAGATATGCTGGTGTTCTTGAAGAAACTAACCAAGGTCGTGAGACTGGTGTAGTTGGTCAAGGTACTATGAATATCGGTACTGCTGCTAACCCAGTGTATGTTCCTAATAACGTAGTTGTTGATGCTAAAGGTTACAACCAAGCAGCTTTCTCTAACAGTGTGGCTGAAAGTTCAGTATTTGATGCATCTTATATAAAATTAAGACAAGTAGGAGTTTCTTATACATTCCCTAAAAAATGGTTATCAAATATTGCTATAGATGATGTTAACTTATCAGTTGCAGCTAGAAACATTGCTTTCCTTTACAAGAAAGTACCACATATTGATCCGGAAAGTGCGTTCAGCAACTCTAACGGAAACCAAGGTTTAGAATTTGGTCAATTACCTTCTGCAAGAAGTATTTCATTTAACGTTAACCTTAAATTCTAATTTTAAAAAAATAGATTATGAAAAAAATAAATTTAATTGTCTTATTATTCATAGGCTTGGTGTTTGTAAGCTGTGATAAAGACTTTGAAGAATTAAATAGTAACCCTAACGATCCTACATCTGTTCCTTCAGAATTACTTTTAGGAAGTATGATTAGAAGTACAGGGAACGTAATGTACAGCACCTTTAATGGTGGTGATATGGGTTCTTGTTGGGCACAGCACTTTGCTAAAGTTCAATATAACGATGAGGAAAGATATTTACCAAGAGAGAGTGCTATTGGAGGCGTTTGGGCTACTTTATACGAAAGTGTAGCTGCTGATGCGAATGCAATGTATGATCTTGCAGTAATAGAAGAAAATGAAGTTGCTCAAGGTGCAGCTTTAACAATGAAAGCTTATGCATTCTTATTGTTAACTGACCTTTTCGGAGACGTTCCATTTTCAGAAGCTTTACAAGGAGCAACTAACATCTCTCCTAAATATGATAGCCAACAAGAAGTTTATAATGGATGTTTAAGCATTTTAGATAATGCTATGGCTAAGTTAGATCCTGCAAATGGAAATTTAGATTCTAACCAAGATATTATGTATGGTGGTGATGTTTCTAAATGGAGAAAATTTGCTGCTTCATTAAAATTTAGAGCTTTAATGAGAATATCTGCAAAAGACTTAAGAGCTTCAGAAATGCAAGCTTTAGTTAACAGTGGTTTATTATTCTCTTCTAGTGCAGATGACGCTAACTTAGTGTATTTATCTGCTGCTCCTAATGCTAACCCAATTTACGAATCAGTAGTATTTGGAACTAGAAATGAGTGGAAAATAAATAGTGAAGTAGTTGAAAGAATGGACGGTTCATTAGGATGGCCTATGGATAATAGACTACCGGTTATGGCTCAAAAAAATGCAGATGGAATTTACAGAGGGAAGCCTTCAGGATTTCAAAATGTACCAAACAACGACTATAACTACGCTAATGTATCTGCTTTAGGTGAATTCTATTTACAACCAGAACTTCCTGCAGTATTCTTAAGCTATACTGAATTACAGTTTTTATTAGCTGAAGCTGCATTTAAAGGTTATATCTCTGGTGGTAATGCCGCTGCTTCTGCTTACTATCAAGCTGGAATACAATCAAGTTTTGATGATAATGAAGGTGCAGCTATGGATACTTACTATTCTGGATTAATTGTTTTTTCACCTGCAATAGCGCTTGAGCAAATTGCAACACAAAAATGGTTAGCATTATACAGCCAAGGTTTTGAAGCATGGACAGAATTAAGAAGAACTGGATTCCCTGTTTTAACTCCTGCTATCGATGGTGCCATTAATGAGATTCCTTCTAGATACACTTATCCTGTAATAGAGAAGTCATTAAATGCTGCTAGCTATAATGCTGCTGTAAGCAACTTACCAGGAGGAGATAAATTAACTTCACCAGTTTGGTGGATGAACTAAAAAAAAAAAGAAAAATGAAAAAATTAAATTATTTATTTACAATGTTATTCGCACTTACCTTGATGGTAGGTTGCGATACAGACCCTGATAATAATGTTCCTGCAAAAGATGAAGCAGGCTTAATTATAAGTGTAAAGAATTCTGGAGGCTCATTATTAGGATCTCCTGAAGCTGGTGTTCCAATTGAGGAAGCTGACGTTTTATTCTCTGAGATAGGGTTATATTTTGAAATTAATAAAGTATTAGGAAGTTTAGATAATGTATCGAAATTTGAAATAGTAAAGTTTCATAACGGAGATGCAAACCAAGGTGTTGAAGGAACACCTGTAGCTGAAACTACAACCCTTCCTTTTTCATTCAATTATACCACTATTGACGATTTCGTTGCTGGAACAGGTGTAGCTGCTAATGAATTAAGAATTGGTGATACTTTTACATTTAGAGTAAAAATATATCAAAATGATGGAGACGTGTATTTTTACAACAGAAGTATGGGTAGTGTTACTCTAACAATTAACTGTGCTTATGATTTAACAGGAACATACACAATGACTAATAGTGTTTGTACTAACCCTCAAACTGTTGCAATATCTAAAAACCCTGACGGAACATGGTATCTTGAAACAGCAGATGGTGGACTATTACAATTTTGTTCAGCAAATACGACTCTCCAAAATGATGGAAGTATTTCTGTTGGTTGTGGTGGTGTAGTAAACCAAGTTGGTGATGGACCTACATTTTGTGGTAGTAATGGTATTGGTTGTATAACTGGTGGATCTTGGGATCAAGATACTGGTATTTTAACTCTGGAACATTCAGATGATTTCTTCTCATGGTCTGGTGGAACATATACTTCTACATACACAAGAAATTAAGCAGTTAATAAAAAATTATAAACTAAAATAATTATGAAAAAAATAAATAAATTATTATTCTTATTTGCTCTATCAGCAGGTGTTCTTACTACTTCTTGTAGTGAAGACGACGCTACAGGTGCTAGTATGATTAATTATACAAGTCCTACGGTAACTTTAAGTACTGATAGCAACTCAGTAGTTGTTAATGAGAGTGATATAGACCCAGAAGCAGGTTATTCAATTACTGTTTCTGCTTCTATTCCTGAATCTGTACTTGCTGATATTCACATTCCATTAGTTAAAACGGGTGGTAATGCAGATGATGCTGACTACAGCCTAGGAACTATTGTTCTTAAAGCAAATACTACTTCGGCAACTACAAATGTAACAATTTGGCCAGGAACTTGTGGAACTACCCTTTCAGGAGGAGGTGAAACTTTAACTGTTGGTGCACCTGCTAATGTAGCAAATGCAAATATTAATCCATTTTCAATGGACGTTATTTGGGAAAAAGATCTACTTGAAGTTTCTTTAACATGGGAAGGAACATACAATAATATAGACTTTTGTGACATGGACCTTGATCTATTAATTTTGGACGTAGCAACTAATGGCGTAGATTATTTAGCTGGAACAAGTGATTGTACAGAAACTGGACTAATTGCTGGATTACCTGATGGACAATATGTTCTTATTGCGGATGTTTATGAAAATCCATTTACTTCACTAGGACTTGGAGTTGCAGTTCCACTTACACTTTCTTACACACAATGTGGAACTACCAATGTTGGTAGTTTTGTGGACAGCACATCATTAACTACTGATGCATATGCACCTGGAACAGCATTAACAACTTATTTCTTTATGGCTATGGTTGAAATTCAAGGAAGTTCATACACTGTTACACAGTTATAATAAAAAAATTAATATTACATTAATTGAAAACCATCTCGAAAGAGATGGTTTTTTTTATACATTTGTTTTATGGAAAACAGCACACAAATATTTGGTTTAAGAGCCGTAATTGAGGCCATTAATTCAGGAGAAACTATTGAAAAAGTTTTTCTTCAAAAAGGGTTACATGGAGAATTATACAACGAATTAGATGCTTTAGTTAGAAAAGAAAACATATCTAGCTCGTATGTTCCTGTGGAAAAACTAAATAGATTAACAAACAAAAACCATCAAGGAGCCGTTGCACAGATATCACCAGTTGCTTTCCATGATATCGAAGACTTAGTTGGAAACGTTATAGAGTCGGGTAAAACCCCTTTATTTCTTTTACTTGACCAAATAAGCGATGTTAGAAATTTTGGTGCCATTATAAGAACAGCTGAATGTACTGGTGTTAATGGAATCATATTTCAGAAAAAAGGAGGTGCACCAGTAAATGGCGACACCATAAAAACAAGTGCAGGAGCCGTGTTTAAAGTGCCTTTATGTAAAGTGGATCATATTAAAGATGCCATGTTTCATTTGCAAGCTTCAGGAATAAAAGTAATAGCAGCTACCGAAAAAACAGACAACACAATCTATGACGTATCCTTTAAAGAACCCTGTGCTATAATCATGGGATCGGAAGGACGAGGAATTAATCCGTCTGTTTTAAAGTTGGTAGACGCCAAGGCAAAACTTCCTCTGTTAGGAGAAATAGAATCGCTTAATGTATCTGTTGCTTGTGGAGTTATGCTGTACGAAGTTCTAAGACAAAGACTATAATATCTTAATTACAGAATTTATAAACAAAACTGAATAGAATCCTCTTCAAAAACAAAGTATTATAATCAATCTTTATTAGGCTTAAAGGAATAATGAATGGTAGGACCTCCCTCCTGCTTAACCTTGATTATGTTTTCTGAATCCGTATCAACTTCAGAATCTGTTTCAAGCTGGATCTCAGGTTCAGGGATTTCAATAAAATTCCCATTTTCATCAAAATGCTTTAAAAAAGGATCATCAGCTTCATTATAGTTTTCCTCCTCCCAAGCATATTTTTTTGGACGAGCAATTTCTCTTTTAAAAATAAAAGCAAACAGCAAGCCTGTTATTAATCCTGCTGAATGTCCTTCCCACGAAACACCTTCTTTAATGGGTAATACATACCAAATCATACTCCCATAAAGAAAAACTACTAATAATGACAAGGCAATTAAACGATAGTGCTTTGCTAAAATACCCTTAAAAAAAGTAAAGCTTACTAACACATAAATTAAACCACTAGCACCAATATGGTAAGATGGTCTTCCAATGCTCCAAGTTATAATTCCAGACAGTAAAATACCATAGAACATTACTTTCCAAGCTATGGGTTTATAGAAATAAAATAAGGAAGCAGATAAAACAAATAAGGGAATTGTATTATGATACAAATGTGTTATTCCTGAATGAATAAAGGGACTAAAAAGAATCCCTCGTAACCCCTTCAAAGTTTGTGGATAGACACCCAATTTTGTAAAATTAAAACCAAAACGAACCTCAACCCAAAAAACCAACCAAATTAGGAGAACCATAAAAATGGGAGCCAAAATGACATTATTAGAAAATTGAAATTGTTCGTCCGATTTCATAGTTAAATTTAAATTAATTATTACAAATAAACGACCATTATTGGATTTCGTGATAAATTGTCATGTATATAGATTGAAATACATCTTGGTCAAGTAATTCCATTCCATTTATGACTATTTTTATAAATCAGCATAACAACTCAAAATCTAAAAAATTTGAACTTAAAATTCCCGCCTTCGTAGGAATATAGTAATTTTACATTATGAACGAGCCATTAGCAGAACGACTAAGACCAAAATCATTAGAAGACTATATTAGTCAGACACATTTGGTTGGAGAAAACGGATCTTTAACAAAACAAATTAAACAAGGATTAATTCCTTCCATGATACTTTGGGGCCCACCAGGAATAGGCAAAACCACCTTGGCTCATATTATTGCTACGGTATCAGGAAGGCCATTTTATACCTTAAGCGCCATAAGTTCCGGTGTAAAAGATGTACGAGATGTGATTGAAAAAGCTAAAACAAGTGGCGGATTGTTTACAACCAAAAACCCCATCCTTTTTATTGACGAAATCCATAGGTTTAGCAAATCGCAACAAGACTCTTTATTACAAGCAGTCGAGAAAGGTTGGGTAACCTTAATTGGAGCTACAACGGAGAATCCTAGTTTCGAAGTAATCCCCGCACTTTTGTCACGCTGTCAAGTATATGTTTTAAATTCTTTCAGTAAAGCCGATTTAGAAGCACTTTTAATGCGTGCAATTGAAAAAGACGAACACATATCTCAAAAAGATATAGAACTAAAGGAAACAGAAGCTTTATTGCGTCTTTCCGGTGGAGATGCCAGGAAGTTATTGAACATTTTTGAGTTGATTGTAAATTCTGAAATGTCAGATAAAATAACCATTACAAACGAGTCTGTTTTACAAAAAGTTCAAAACAACACGGTTCGTTATGATAAAACTGGAGAACAGCATTACGACATAATTTCAGCTTTTATAAAATCTATACGCGGAAGTGATCCTAATGGAGCTGTATATTGGTTGGCACGAATGATTGAAGGTGGCGAAGATGTAAAATTTATTGCTAGAAGGTTACTTATACTGGCTAGCGAGGATATTGGTAACGCCAATCCTACAGCACTGATAATGGCAAATAACACCTTCCAAGCAGTAACTACAATTGGTTACCCAGAATCCCGAATTATTTTAAGTCAGTGCGCAACTTATTTAGCATGTTCTCCAAAAAGTAATGCAGCTTATGAAGCCATTAATAGAGCACAACAACTTGTAAAGCAAACAGGAGATTTATCGGTTCCTCTAGCTATTAGAAACGCACCCACAAAACTTATGCAAGAGTTAGGTTATGGCGAAGATTACAAATATGCACATAGCTATGAAAACAATTTTGCAGAACAAGAATTTTTACCTGAAGAAATAAAAAATACAAAACTGTACAATCCAGGAAATAATTCAAGAGAAAATGCCCATCGTGAATTTTTAAAACTACGTTGGAAGGATAAATACAAGTATTAAAGCTTGATATTAAGTGTAGAATTTACAACTTCGCTCCCGCTATTTTCAGATAAAATCCATAAACCATTTTCTATAAAAACCATAGCATTTCTTCCCTGAACCATAAAAACATCAGGGTTTCTAGTGTTTAAAAGAACCATAACCACTTTGGAAGACGCATTAACTAACTGGTAACCTCCCTCCGTTTTCTGAGCAAATAATAAAGGTGTTTTAACTACACTATTGTTTTTTTGTTCACTCTCCTCCTTATTAACAGGTGTGGCTATTGGAGTCTCTGTTACAATGGTTTCTTCAGTTACTTGGGTTTCCTTTTCTTTTTTTAAAGCTGCAATTTCTTCCTTAAGCTGTGCTATTTCTTCTCTTGAAGCTTCATTTTTAGCACTTCCCATAGCTAAAATAATTTCGTTTGGCTTGTATTTATAATTTAAATCTTTCACATATAAAAAAGCAGATCTTAAAGCTTTGTTATAAGCAATGTCATACTTTTTTTCAAAATTCTCGCCAGGTTCGGAAACATAAACGACCTCTCCCTTACAGTTTTTTAATTGAACCTTTAACTTGGTTTTAAAAGCACTAGAATCATCAATCATATCAGACTTTAACGCCAAGCATGGATTAAACATCAGGTCTTCTGGGAATATTTCGTCTTCTTTAATGGCTATGAAACCATACTTATTAAATAAAAAATGAGCAATTGAATTCAGTTGAAACTCATCTTCTTTATCTAAAAAATCATATTTATTTGGTACAATAACATATTTATAATCATTGACACTATTTTGCGAAAACACTAAGGAAGATGATGATAATGACGCAAAAACAATTACTAGTATTAGAAAATTCTTAAACATGTTGAGTGACTTTTTAATTCGTGTAAACATAAACATAATTTATAAAAATAATTTTAATTCAATTAAATTGTTTATCTGTTTTACAGGTTGATTTACTGTGGTTTTTAAATAATTAAAATGAATAGCTTCCATGCCAAAATTAATAGCTCCTTCAATATCTGCCTCTATATTATCTCCAATCATAATACTAGTTTCTGGAGTAGCATTTACTTTACTTAGGGCATGACTAAAAATCTTTGGGTCTGGTTTTTTAACACCTACTTCCTCTGAATCCGTAACCGATTTAAAAAAATGATGAATATTCGAATTCCTTAGCTTACTTTTTTGTGCTTCTTGAAACCCATTGGTAATAATATGAAGTTGATAATTAGGTTGTAAATACCTTAGGACATCTACGGCATCTGAAAACAAATGATTAAATGAACTTAAATATGCAATATAATCATCAGACAGTTTATTGATTAAAGTACTATTTGCTTGAAAGGAAATTCTTTTAAAAGTATCGTCCAATCTATTATAGCGTAAGGATTCTTTGTCTATTTTACCCTCTCTGTAAAGTTTCCAATATTCCATATTAATAGGCTCGTAGTGCTTTAAAAATTCTTCCAAATTTAAAGTCACGTTGTGGATTTTAAATATTTTATCGAATGTTAACGCTGAGTTTTTATCAAAATCCCAAAGGGTATGATCTAAATCGAAAAAAACATCCTTAATTCCGTTTATTTTCATCTGCTGAATCTAAAATAATATTAAACAATTCTTTATAACCTCTCCATCTATCTACATCGCTAAAAGTATAGTTATGAAACACAGGAACAAATTCACCATTCACCTTTTTCACTTCGTTAATTAACTCGTTTAAAGCCTTTTTCTTGTCTAAAAGTGAATGTATTTTCAACAAGGAATAATCGAGTAAATGGTACGAGGTAATTTTTAATGGAGTTTGCAATTCGTAATCTAAATCGTAAAAGAAAAATGGGGTGCAAGTACCTGCCCTAAAACCGGCGTGATTAACATAGCCCATGGTATAATCTTCTAAAACCTCAACCTCAACTAAATTTCTATAAGATTCTGGCAAGTTAAGTTTAGAAAATGACTGCCTAGAAGCTGTTAAAGAACTATTCAAAATAGCTTCCATACGTGATTTTTCACGCTTTAGCATGCTAACATCTTCTAAGGCAAAATAGGAAACTTTCAATCCAACGCGACAATAATCTGCTACTTGTTTGATTAAGGTTACAAAATTCTTTTTTTGAGGATCTATGCCCTTATCATAAGTAGAATAATCACCTATTAAAAAGAAAAATAAAAACTTATAATTGCTGTGTTTTTGTTTGTTTATAATGTATTTAAAAGTGTCATAAGTATCTCTCTTTAAGCCAAAAAGAACCATATACCTATAGTATAGTCTTTTAAAATTAAACGTAAATAGGTCTTTTACTGTACCTCCAAAAGTTCTTATAATTCCTTTTAACTTGAAATTATAGGCTGAAGGCACATCAATAATTGGTTTTATGGAATACCGTCTTTCAGGGAACTGAAAATCTGGATAGTTTTGCTCAAAGACTTTTCTAAATTTATAAGCCCAAATATCAACTACAGGTTGATGTAGAAATCCATGCTTTAAACTCAAACTTTCATTGGCAGTAAAACGGCCAAATTGATCTTTTACATGTGGCAGATACTCTTCATAGCGACTTAACAAATAAAAAGCTGCCGAAAAAATATCAAAAGGAATGGCGCTTTTTTCACCCGTGTAAAAAAAACATTTGGTCTCCTCCCAATCTTGTACATGAATGTCAACATCAGAAATTCCTTGTTCAAATAAAATTTCATGACTCCTCACAAAAATCTCGTTACTTAAAGGTTGTCTAGCGTACGACATTTTTAGACTATCATGAGCTATAAACTCCTCGACAGTAGTAGTGAAATTAACCGGAATCCCTAATATTCTTGTAAATATCTGTTTAAAGGAATATTTTAATCGAGGTGATATTTTATGCGTATAAACTAATAACATAGATGAATATAGATTCCAAATTTAAGATTTTATGTTGACCGAAAGACAGATTAAACTCAAAAACATAAGTTAAAACTCAATCAACATACTTTTTGAAATTATACTATGAATTCACAGCTAAAGAAAACCCTCATCAGCAAAGCTAAAGTAGGCTTTTTCGGTTATGATAACGTGGTCAAGCACTTTAATATCCAAACTTTCTCCAGCTAGTTTTAACTTCACAGTAATTTGTTTGTCGGCTTCACTAGGTTTTAAGGTACCAGAGGGGTGGTTATGAACCAAAATTAATCCAACTGCTCCAACTTCCAAAGCATTTTTAAGTACCAAACGAACATCAACTAAAGTGCCGGTAATTCCACCTTTGCTTAATTGATTTTTTTGAATAATTTTATTGGAATTATTTAAGTACAGAATCCAGAATTCCTCGTGAGGCAACTCTCCTAAAATAGGCTGCATAATTTGAAACACTGATTGGCTAGAAGTTATTTTCTTTTTCTCTAAAACCTCCTCTCCTCCTCTTCTTCTACCTAACTCCAAAGCCGCTGCAATTGTAATTGATTTAGCCTCTCCAATGCCTTTAAATTCCATTAACTGTTTCAATGAGAGTTTACCCAATGCATTGAGATTATTATCAACACTAGCTAGAATGCGCTTGCTTAAATCGACTGCACTTTCATTTTTATTTCCAGACCCAATAAGTATGGCCACCAACTCCGCATCACTTAAGCTAGCTTTGCCTTTGTCGCGAAGTTTTTCTCGTGGCTGGTCGTTTTGGTTCCAGTTTTTAATAGTAAATGTTGTTGATTTCCCCTGCATCTAGTAAATATAATTATTGTAATTTACAGAAGCAAAAAAAATACAATTATGAACTCACTGTTTAATACTGAAAGTCAAGAATATATATTAACTAGAATTAATAATCTGAATGAAAAATCACAAGCCAAATGGGGAAAAATGAATGTAAACCAAATGTTAGCTCATTGCCAAAAACCCTTAGAAGTAGCTAACGGGAATTTACAATTAAACACGAAAATTAGTTTTCCCAAAAAACTCATGTTTAAGCTATTTAAGCCATTAATGTATAACGATAAACCTTGGCAGAAAAATTTGGGAACGGTTAGGGAGTTTAGAATAGCAGACACAAAAGAATTTACCATTGAAAAAAGCAAATTGATTGACGCCCTCAATGAGTTCTCTAAAAAACAGGATAATACTAATTGGCCTCTACATCCACTATTCGGAAAATTCAATACCGATCAATGGGGAAAAATGCAGTACAAACATCTAGATCATCATTTAACTCAGTTTGGCGTTTAAATTTTAAGCAACTACTAGAAAAACTACTTGTTTATAAGCACCCAAAGTTCAACCTCTTCCTTGGCCCTCCAATATTGATCTCGTTTGGTAAGTTTAGAAGCCGATTTTACTGATTTTTTCAGATAAGTTTCTAATAGAAACCTTCCTCCATGGGCTAATTCCTTTTCTATTGGATGCTCGGCTGCCTGATCTGTAATTTGAGCTAGATTTGAAAATAATAGAACGAGCTTACCATTCGGCAAAAGTCTTTGCTTGGCTCCTTCGAAAAAATCTGGAAAAAGAGTATTGTTATAGTAAATAGCTTTATCCATTCTATCTAGGTCTCGGGATTCAGACAACCAAGGTGGATTAAAAACTATGAGTTCAGTCTGATTTTTCCACTTACCAAAAAGGTGACCAAAATCCAATTCAATCTTTCTTGATAATTTTGTGTTTTCAATAAAGTCTGTTAATCCAATAATGGCGTTAGGGTTTATATCCGTTCCATATACTTTTTGGAAACCGTGCTTTAGAATTTGAAAAGATAAAACTCCACATCCTACTCCAATATCTAATGCTGACTTTTTAGAACCTTGGTAACGGTTCAGCCAATTATCGAAAAGTTCTAGGTGTTCAAAACGGGTAGGAAAATAGGTTCCATAGTATGGATGTATTTTATTTCTCAATACAGGAATATGAACTCCTTTTTGATACCACTGCCAAGAACTGTTTAATCCTTGAATTTGAGGGAATGACAACAAAAACTCTTTATTTTCTGGATATAGTTTTTGCAACCAACCAATACTAGGCGACTTTTTAACAACCAACTTATAATCAACAACTTCCAATAAAATTAAATTGGATAATCTGTGGTATTGCTGCCGATATTCTCGTTGCTCTTGAAACGTTTTGTTTGGTAACTTTTTACTTAGATACTTATGTAGCTCCTGAAGAAGTTCTAATCCACTATGATAAAAATCTTCAATTAAAATATAGTTTCCTGCTTCTAATACTTTAAAAACAAATGAAACATTGTCGCCATTTTTATACGATTTTACTTTTTCATCAAACAAAAGTGGCTCCGGCTTATTTACTTTTATGTTTGTCATCATTAATTGCTTTTCTTTTTCGAAAAGATAGGCAATGTTGTCTGCCGATTACTACAATATGTAAACTATTATCTAAATGTTTGAATAAGGGATGAGCATTACTCAATTAATCCCTTAACTTCATCAAAATCTAAGCCGCCATAATTACCTGAACTCATAAGCAACAAAGTTTTGTTTTTAAAGTTTTGCGAAAACAAAAAGTTTTTAAAGTCGTTTGGATTTGTATAAATAATTAGATCGTCACGATCGAAAGCTTTAGCAATTTGCTCGTGTGTAACTTCCTCTAATTTTTTAATTTCTACCGCATGTGGTGAATAAAAAACTACGGCAACATCAGCTGCATCCATAGTTCCCTTATATTCTTTTAAAAACTCTGCATTTAAACTGCTATACGTATGTAATTCTAAACAAGCTACTAAAGTTCTATCCACGTATTGCTCTTTTACAGCTTGAGTAGTAGCTTGAACTTTTGAAGGTGAGTGAGCAAAATCTTTATAAGCAACACTATTTTTAGTTTCTGAAATTTTTTCCAATCGCTTACTAGCTCCTTTAAAAGTGGCAATAGCCTCATAGAAATCGTCTTCGTCTATTCCCATATGTTGGCAAATCCACTTTGCTCCCGCTAAGTTGTTTAGGTTGTGTTTCCCAAAAACTTCAATAGGCAAAGGTCCTTCGGGAGTTTCCAATAGAGTTTGTCCATTTTCAACCGTATATTCTGGGGTTTGATATGGCAGTTTTCTAATAGTATTTTCACTAGCTTCAACTACTTTTACAACTTCTAGGTCTTCTTCGTTATAGGTGATACTACCTCCTTTTACGATACTATCCACGAAAATGCTGAATTGCTCTAAATAATTCTCATAAGTTGGGAACACGTTAATATGATCCCAAGCAATTCCACTCAACAAAGCAATATTTGGTTTGTAAAGATGAAATTTTGGTCGTCTATCTATAGGCGAGCTCAAATACTCATCCCCTTCAAGAACCATAAAGTCATTTTCCTCTGTTAGTTTTACCATAACATCAAAACCTTCTAATTGTGCCCCAACCATATAATCAACATCGCGATTATGATAATGCATGACATGAAGAATCATAGAAGTAATGGTGGTTTTCCCATGACTACCACCAATAACCACACGTGTTTTGTTCTTGGATTGTTCGTACAAAAATTCGGGGTAGCTATAAATTTTAAGTCCCAATTCCTGAGCTTTTAAAAGTTCCGGATTATCTGCCTTTGCATGCATCCCTAAAACAATAGCATCTAGTGTGCTAGTTATTTTTTCAGGAAACCAACCGTAAGCTTTTGGTAACAACCCTTTGGCTTCTAATCTAGATTTAGAAGGTTCAAAAATAGTGTCGTCACTTCCTGTTACTTGATATCCTTTGTTATGTAGGGCTAAGGCCAAATTGTGCATGGCGGAACCACCAATAGCTATAAAATGTACGTTCATGGTTGTATTTTGTAGTGGTTTCAAAGATACTTTTTTTGAGAGAAACTTGCGAATAATTTTGCTCGATGTTTAGCTAGATTGCTAAAATCCTTAATTAAAAGTTCCGCAATAAAAACACCGATTTTTTATAACAACCTTGTCTAAGAAATTAAAGTTTCAGGATAGCACGCTTTTCCTCTTGAAACACCTTAATCTTTGGAAGTTCATTTATTGCTAAATCAATATACTTCAAAGCCTCACTTTTATTGTTTTTATGACTATAAATTTGTGCCAACCTGTAATTAGCCCACGCTATTGGAACGCCATCTTCAGGAGCATAATTCTTTATATAGCTTTTTAAACAAGCTTCACCCTTTTTCAATTGGACATTATATTCAGCAGACACTTTTCCTAATTGATAATGTAAAGCATTACGCTGTAATTTTGTTTGTGCTTCTTCTATATTTAAAATAGCTTTCTCTGGTTGCTTCTGCTTTTCGTAAAATTCACTTAATTTGGTATAACATGTAATAGATCCTCCTGTTTGGATGGCTTTCTTATAATACAGTTCTGCTAATTCTGGCTCGTCAGCATATTCAAAAATATATCCTTTAGACAAATACCCATCTACTTTGGAGAGTTGTTCTAACTCATTGGCATACTTCAACGACGTGCTTTGACTTCCACCCACTATGCCTGGTAATTGCATATACAACTCCACCAAAGCCCATCGGGTTTCAATATGAGTTTTATCTAATTGGGCAGCCATTAAAAAAGCTGTTTTAATATCGCTTAAATAAGTTAATGCCGTAAGTTTATTAACCGACAGCGCCTTCATACCTAAGGCGCCACCGTATTTATAATGATAGTTTGCTACTTCAGGTTTTAACTTGGTTAGTTTTTTATATTGTACAATGGCTTCATCCCATTTTTTTTGGTAACTAAAGGCATCTCCCAATAATTCAATGGCTTTTATATCCGTTGAATTATTAGCAACGATAACCCCTGCCAATTGTTCAACTTTTTTATAGTTTTTCTGTTCCAATAAGAATTCTAAATCAGGGTAGGAAGTCTGTGAGAAGCCCAAGAACGGAATCAATAAAAATAAAACTAAAATCTTCATATAGTTGAGAGCTAATAACAAAAGTAATGTTTATATACCATTAAAAAAATGAGTATTTTCACACAAGCGATATCACTTTTCTAGTTCATCCATTTTTTTGGAACGTAATTTGAGTATATCCTATCACAAATATTTTCTCATGAAAAACTATATAGCCATCTTAACAATCATACTTTTTGCTCAATTTTCGCAAGCACAAGACAAACAATTCGAAAAATTATGGAAACAAGTAGAAATACTTGATAGTGACAATTTCCCTAAATCTGCTTTAAAAGTAGTAGAACAAATTGAAGCCTTAGCCATAAAAGAAAATAATAAACCTCAACAAATAAAGAGCCTTTTATTTAAAAGCAAATACGCTTTAATTTTAGAGGAAGAAGCCCAATTAAAAATTGTTAATGATTTTAAAACAGCAATTTCAAAAAACGAAGCACCTATAAAAAACGTTTTGGAAAATATGCTTGCAACCATTTATTGGCAATACTTTCAAGAGAACAGATACACCTTTTACAACAGAACAAAGTTAGAAGATAAAACAATTGCAACCGATTTTAGGACTTGGGATTTACAAACTATTTTTAATGAAATCCAGCTACATTATAGCAATTCACTAAAAAACAGCGCACTACTACAAAAAGAAGATTTAAGCAGGTATTCCGCAATACTTTTAGAGCAAAAAAACTCAAAATTATTTAGACCCACTTTATTTGATTTATTAGCTCATAATGCTTTGTCGTTTTACGAAACTACCGAAAACAGCATTACCAAACCTGCATATAAATTTCAAATAGATAATGAAGTCTATTTAGGAGATGCCAAGAGTTTTTCAAATTTAAAAATCGAAGCTCAAGACTCAACTTCGTTAGAATTACATGCTTTAAAAGTATATCAGGAATTAATTTTATTTCACTTAAAAGAAAACAACCTAGAAGCGTTGGCAGATGTAAATATTCTACGTTACAACTTTGTTAAGGAACATGCCACCTTTCAAAATAAGGACCATTTATTAATTCAAGCTTATAAATCGGAAATTGAGCAGGTAAAATCACACGAAATTTCTGGATTATACAATTTTGAAATTGCGACTATTTACTATCAAAAAGGTTTAGATTATCGGACACTAATTAATGAAGAAAATCGTTGGAAGATTAAAGAAGCTGCCCAATTATGTGATAGTATTATTAAAGAATTCCCTAAAAGCAGAGCTGCCGAAAAAAGTCAAATCCTATTAAATCAAATACAGCAAGAGTCCTTGAGTATTGTTGCAGAAAACTATTTACCTATACAACAAGATTCCAAAATTTTAGTGACTTATAAGAACTTAAATACTCTAGATTTTAGCATTTATACAATCTCTGAAAAACAATTTAAATCTTTTAATGAAATCTACAAAACGCAAGAAAAACTGGATTTTATTAATAAACTAAAAGCAGATAACTCGTGGAAAAGCAATTTAAAAAATGAATTAGACTTCCAGGAACACAGTACAGAACTCCTAGTACCTAAATTAGACAATGGGCGTTATTTAATAGTAGCTAAAACCAATTTAGAGAATAATATTTTTGCCTATACAACATTACAGGTTACTAATATTGGTGTTGTTGAAAAAACAGGACACGACAAGCAAGTATATCAGTTTATAAATCGAAACACAGGTGAACCATTAAGCAACCTTGAGGTTAAATTCCATTATATAAAAAACTATAAAAACACCGAAAATAACAAAACCTACACGACCAATTATTTAGGCGAAATTGAATTAATTAAAGGCGATTTTAATTGGTCCAATATTACCATTGAGGCAACTTGTTCCGAAGAGAAGGCTTATTTTGGATATTACTATTTAAATAAAAAATACGAACCAAGAGAAGTTCAAGAACAATATAGAGGTTTCGTGTTTACAGACCGAAGTATTTACAGACCAGGACAGATTGTATATTTTAAAGGCATTGCTTTACGCAGCGAAAAGGACCAAAAATCCTCAGTTCTACCTAAAACAACTTTGAACGCCATTCTTTACAATGTAAATAACGAAGAGCTTAAACGATTGAAGTTGGTTACTAATGAATTTGGATCTGTTTCTGGTGAATTCATATTGCCAAACTCCGGATTAACAGGCCAAAATTCTATTAAACTAGAATCAAATTCAAATAATGTTGCATTGCGGGCAACCAACTATTTTTCCGTTGAAGAATACAAGCGACCGAAATTTGAAGCCAAATTTAATCCAATAACCGACTCATATAAAATTAATGATTCTGTTACCATAAAAGGTCATGCTTTGGCCTATGCTGGAAGTAATATAACCAATGCAAAAGTAATTTATAGAGTACATAGAAAAGTTCAATTTCCTCGCTGGTACTATTGGTTCAGACCAGCTTATTTTAGCGAACCTCAAGAAATTATTCACGGTGAAAATACTACAAATGACAAGGGTGAATTTGAAATTACCTTTAAAGCAATTCCTGACACTAGTGTAGACAAAGATAACCTTCCTATATTTAATTATGAAGTAATTGCAGATGTTACCGATTTAAATGGAGAAACACGTTCGGCAACCACCGTAGTTAATGTGGGCTACCATGCTTTAACTGCTACAGTTACAACCAAGGAGTCATTAAATAAATTAGGAAAAGATCACAAGCTTCATATTGACACTAAAAATCTGAATGGAGAATTTATTCCTGCTGAAGGAAACATAAAAATCTACAAGCTTCAAGCTCCTAATTTCGTATTACGCCCAAGACCTTGGAGCGCTCCAAAGTACCAACTTCTTTCTGAAACTGAATTTAAAAACAAGTTTCCTTATGAAGCCTATAATAATGAAGACAATGCTACAAATTGGAAAAAAGGAGAGCTTGTTTTTGAAAAATCTTTCAATACAGAAAAGTCCAAAGAGCTTGAACTGGGAAATATCAAAAAATGGGATTCAGGACAATATATTATTGAATTAGAAAGCAAGGACAAATTTGGTCAAGAAGTAAAAGATCAAACAAGAACAGTTCTTTTTAGCCACACTGATAAAACCTTGGCAGACAAGCAACTTTTTAGTATTTCCACTAATAAAGATAATTATGATATTAACGACACTGTAGAGCTCACTTTAGGTTCAGCTGCCGAAAAATTAACTGTAACAGTTGAAATTGAAAAAAACAAACGCATAGTAAACACCTATATCATAAAACTAAATAACAACAAGGAAACTTTAAAAATTCCTGTTTCCAAAGAAGACTTAGGAGGCTTTGCTGTTCATTATAGCTACGCTTATCAAAATAGTTTTAGCTCCGAAACAAAGAGCATTTCTATTCCTTATCCTAAATCCGATTTAGAAATTGAAACCAAAACCTTTAGAGACAAATTAGAGCCTGGACAAGACGAAACATGGAGTTTCAAAATTAAAGGCCCAAAGGGAGAACAAGTTTCTGCGGAGTTATTGGCTAGTATGTATGATATGTCTTTAGACCAATTTAGAACTCATAATTGGAGTTTTAATCCAATTCAAGCATCGGTTTATTACTCTAATTACAACCGAAATGCTAGAAACAGCTTTTCTACAGAAAATTTTAGAACTGAAAATTTCAGAATTAGAAATAACAGGTACTTCCCACAAACTAACTACGATCAACTTAATTGGTTTGGACTATATTTTGGATACGGTTATCCTGAATTAATGTTAAGATCGAAAACCGAAGGGATGGCTCATTCAATGAATCGAGTTGAAGATAGTATGCTTGAAATAGCTGTAGACGAAGAAAGTTCTATAACCATACCTGACCCTCCATCTCCAGAATCTCCAAGTGAAGGGAAGGAAAATTTCTCTGAAATTAAAGTTCGTACAAACCTTCAGGAAACAGCATTTTTCTTTCCTCAATTACAAACAGATGAAAAAGGGCATGTAAGTTTTAGTTTCACCTCACCAGAAGCTTTAACTAAATGGAAATTGCAGTTATTAGCACATACCAAAAACTTAGAATCTACTATAACGAGTCTAGAAGCGGTAACTCAAAAAGACTTAATGGTTATACCAAATACGCCACGTTTTTTACGTCAAGGCGATGAAATTACCATAAGCACCAAAATTGCAAACCTGACTGAAAACGAACTTTCAGGTCAAGCTATTTTACAATTATTTGACGCAACCAATGGAAAAGCAATTGATACGGCTTTAAACAACACAAATAACATACAAACATTTACAGTAGATGGAGAAGGAAATACAGAAGTGTCATGGAACTTATCTATACCAGATAATATAGCTGCTGTACAGTACAAAATAATTGCAAAAGCTGGTAGTTATAGCGATGGTGAACAAAATGCACTTCCTGTTTTATCAAATAGAATCTTGGTTACTGAAACTCTACCAATGTGGGTTCGTTCTAACCAAACAAGGACCTTTACTTTAGATAAACTTAAGACTAATCGTTCAACAACACTGAAACATCATAAATTAAGCTTAGAAATAACTTCAAATCCTGCATGGTATGCGGTTCAAGCCCTTCCTTATTTAATGGAATATCCATACGATTGTAATGAACAAATATTCAGTCGTTATTACTCAAACTCTCTAGCTAGTTATATTGCAAACTCAAATCCTAGAATTAAAGAGGTATTTAAACAATGGGCTTCCACCGATGCACTTCTTTCCAATTTAGAAAAGAATCAAGAGTTAAAATCTATTTTAATTGAAGAAACACCTTGGTTACGTGATGCACAAAACGAAACCGAACAAAAGAAACGAATAGCTCTGCTCTTCGATTTAAACAAAATGACAAGCGAATTAGAAAGAAACATTCGCAAATTAGAACAAAATCAAATGAGTAATGGCGCCTGGGCGTGGTTCCAAGGTGGCAAACCTAATAGATATATCACACAACATATCATTTCAGGCTTTGGTCATTTAAACAAACTACAAGTCACTTCAAATAATAGCGAAAATTCAATCATTACAAAAGCTATGGCTTACTTGGACCAAGAGTTTGTTCAAGAATACAAGAACATTACCAAATACAACTCGAAAGCAGATTTAAACTTAAACCATTTAAGCTACACACAGTTACATTATTTATACATGAGAAGCTTTTTTCCTGATTTAAAAAAATCAAAAGAAGTTGAATCCATCATTCGATATTATCAATCTCAAATTCAGAAATATTGGACTAGTCAATCATTATATTCAAAAGGATTAATGGCTTTAATCTCACATAGACAACAAGATAAAACTACAGCATCAAAAATATTAAAGTCATTAAAAGAGAACAGCATTAGTAATGACGAATTAGGAATGTATTGGAAAGAAAATACATCATCTTGGTATTGGTATCAAGCTCCAATAGAAACACAGGCCTTAATGATAGAAGCCTTCTCAGAAATTGAAAAGGATGTTGAAACTATCGATAACCTAAAAATTTGGCTTCTTAAAAACAAACAGACAAACAGTTGGAAAACAACTAAAGCAACAACCGAAGCTGTGTATGCCTTATTACTTCAAGGTAGCGATTGGCTTTCAGTAACCGATATGGTTGATGTAGTAATTGGAGGAAACAAAATTGAACCAACTAGTCTAGAAGACGTAAAAGTAGAGGCCGGAACTGGATACTACAAAACCTCTTGGACTGGAAGTAATATTAAGCCAGATATGGCAGATGTAAGTTTAAGCAAAAAAGGTGAAGGTATTGCTTGGGGTAGTTTATACTGGCAATATTTTGAAGATTTAGATAAAATATCTTCAGCGGAAACACCTTTAACTCTTAAGAAAAAACTTTTCTTAAAAACAAATACAGATCTAGGTGAAGAGATTTCTGAAATAACTGAAAACACTAAACTAAACATCGGTGATATAATTCGTGTACGAATTGAATTATCAAGTAATCGAGATATGGAATTCCTACACATGAAAGATATGCGTGCTAGTGGCTTAGAACCTTTAAATGTCTTGTCGCAATACAAATGGCAAGATGGATTAGGTTATTATCAAAGCACTAAAGATGCCGCCACTAATTTCTTTTTTGATTATTTACCTAAAGGTATTTACGTTTTTGAGTACGATTTACGTATTAGCAATGCTGGAAATATGAGCAATGGAATTACAACTATTCAAAGCATGTACGCACCAGAATTCAGTAGTCATAGCGAAGGAGTTAGAATTTCTGTAGATTGATAGTTTTTAAAAATAAAAAAGAATTTCATAACTATTTATTTGTTGTTAACTTAACACTTTAATTATTAACTTTGTACACTATTAATCTATTTTGAAAAGCTAAGTTGAAATACTCTTTGAAATTTTTAATCTTTTTATTCTTAATCCATTCGTGTGCTAGTGTTAATGAACAATCTAGTGAAAAAGAAGAACCTAATAGAATCGTGTTTGTTACTTATAAAATCAAAAAAAATAAGGGCAATGAAACAGAAGTTAGCTTTCTAAATCATAAACTTGTGGATGGAAAAATTAAAGGATATTCCAATAACGACTTAAATACAACTGAAGGAGACTTAAAATGTACATTTTTAGACAATAAAAGAACGGTCTTACAAGTGGTAAACATTAAAAATCCTCTAAAACGAATAGTTGAATACGTAAATGACTCCGGTAATCTAGAGAAACGTCTCATCGAACTAGATAGTTCCCAATTTATAATAAGGGCTCCTTTTATAAAAAACACACAGTACCTTGAATTACGTGAGGTTACTAAAGGCGAAAAACAAAAAAAGCTGCTTTCTACCAAACTTTAATTATATGAAAAAAACATTACTCTCAATTCTTACTTTAATTACATTTCAAATTTCTTACACCCAAGTTTTTGAAGGCGAATACATAAGACAATCAGGCAATGATGATAATCGTATTAATATAGTTATCATGGGAGATGGTTACCAAACAAGTGATTTTACCAAATTTGGTATAGATGCAAACAACTTTGTTACAGATATGTTCAGCCAATCCCCTTTTAAGGAATACAGCAATTATTTTAATGTTTATATAATAAAAGTTCCTTCAAATGAAAGTGGAGCTAGCCATCCAGGAACCGCTTCAGACGAAGAAGCTTATAATAATGTTCCTGTTTTAAGTGTAGATAATTATTTTGGAATTAGCTACGACAGCTATAATGTACACAGATTGTTGTACACGGAAAATTCGGCGGCTATTACAAGTGTTTTAGCCGATAATTTCCCACTTTATGACCAAGGTTTAATTCTTGTTAACTCTCCTTATTACGGAGGTAGTGGTGGTATGTTCCCAATAGCTTCAACCGGAGATAACTCGAGTGAAATAGCAATCCACGAAATTGGCCATTCGCTTATAAACTTAAAAGATGAATACTATCCAGGAGATTTATTAGCCGAAGAAGGAATAAACATGACACAAGAAACAAACTCTAGTCTAGTAAAATGGACTAATTGGATGAGTAGTAATGGTGTTGGAATATATCCTTATGGTTCAACTGGATCCGAAGCCACATGGTTTAGACCACATCAAGGTTGTAAAATGCGTTTTTTAGGCTACCCTTTTTGTTCTGTTTGTAAAGAAGGAATTATTGAAAAAATACACGATTTAGTAACCCCAATCGATTCCTATTTACCAAATAGCAGTTTAATAGAAGACCCAAGTTTCCCTTTAGATTTTAGCTTATCTCTCATTACTCCTTCACCAAATACATTAGAGAGCACATGGACACTTAATTCAAATAACTTCGCATCAAATGTAGACAACATAAGCCTGTCGGAAACCGATTTAAACGAAGAAAACAATACGCTTACTGTAGTAGTAACTGACAATACACCGTTGCTAAGGGTTACAAATCACGAAACGGTACACGCTTACTCAGTAACTTGGAACATAAATATTTCAACAATAGGTATCACTGAAATTACAAGCGAGGAAAACAGGTTAAGCATCAGTATGTTCCCTAATCCATCGCAAGACCTTGTAAGTTTTTCTTATAAAAGCACCTTAGGTTCCAACTTAACTGTTGAAATAGTTAGCCTAGATGGAAAAAAAATACTGGCTACAGACATCTCTAATAAGGAAAATCCAACAATTGATATCAGTTCATTTAGTTCTGGGGTTTACCTTGTTAATTTCTATTCGAACAAGGTGCTTATTGCTAATAAAAAACTGGTTAAAAACTAATTAAACATTTAAAGTTAATAAAACTAAAAAGGAGGCTTTCAGGAAAGCCTCCTTTTTTTCGAATTCAGAATTTATTAAAACACCAATCCAGAGATTTTTTCTGTATTAATTAGTAAAGCAAAAAAAATCAATTATTTGGAGTCATGCTCGGTCTAACTTCTATTTTACTAGGCAAAGTTCTTGGATTCATTTTTAACAAGTCTACAACCAGTTCTCCAATATCTTCAATTTGAATTTTCCATGCATCGCTCTCGTCTGGCTCATTGCCATTAAAATATGTCGAAACAGAACCTGGCATAATAGTACTTACTTTAATTCCATACTGCCTTAAATCTAACATCACGGCCTGAGTAAATCCGGTAACACCAAATTTACTTGCGTTGTAAGCTGAACCACCTGCAAAAAAATTAGTTCCAGCTAAACTTGAAATAGTTATATAATATCCCTTTGTTTCTTTTAATGCAGGAATACTAGCTTTAATGGAATTAAAAACACCTGTTAAATTCGTATCAATGGTTTCATGCCATTGATCTGAAGTCAATTCTTCAATATTACCAAAATGACCCAATCCGGCATTTGCTATTACAACATCCAACTTTCCAAACGTATCAACAACTTGTTTTACAGCCGCTTCTTGACTTGCTAATTTTCTAACATCAGCTTCTAAACCAAGAGCTTTAGCAGAAGTTTTCGACTCCTGATTTAAGCGTGTAGCAGCTTCTTGAGCCGATGCCAAACTTCTACTTGTTATAGCAACGTGAACTCCTTGCTTTAAAAGGGACAAAGCAATACCATATCCAATTCCCTTGGTACCTCCTGTAATAAACGCAACTTTATTTTGTAATGATTCCATAATCTAATTTTTAAATGAAACCAAAGTTACAAAATGAAACACAGCTTAGAGATTTTGGACTGTTATGAAAATGATAAAGTTATTATTACTTCTTAGGAGGAAATCCGTTAAGAACTTTTTCGACTATCTGCTTAAATTTGTCCTCTCGATCTTGAGGATTATCTCTTGGGACATCTGTTTCAGTGGAAATAGCTTGCCAAAATAACTGATTGGTCTCTGCATCGAAAAATCCAAATTTAATTTGTCTAGACATATTGGGTTGGCCAATAGGAATTCCCACTGAAATACCGCCGCCAATATTACCACCACCGCCTCCAACACCTACTCCAACTGATGAATTACTTCGGTTTTCTTGATAGGTAGAACTCTCTATACGTATGATAAAATCTGAATCTTCTAAAAGTGTAAAACCTCTCGACCCCATTTCGAAATCTAAGACCTTAAAAAATCGTTTAGCATCTAGTTCGCTCAGTCCTGTATTCATATTAGAATAGTAACTGTAAGATTTATATTTGGAAAAATCTGTGCCTTTTTCGTAGTCGTAATTAATGCTAACACCACAGGAGAAGAAAAAAAGGAAGAATATTGAGGCTAACTTTTTCATTTTTCTTTTAAAGATAAGAAATCCTCTTTATAAAAAGTCTAAATTATTTCTCTGTTTCTTTAGGATCCACAGATTTTGTAAGCGCTGAAGAAATAATTCCTGTTGGAATGGCCACAATCCCTAAACCGATTAATAGAATAAAGAATGTAAATATTTTTCCTCCAGCCGTAATGGGATAAACATCTCCATAGCCAACCGTAGTTAGGGTAATAATAGACCACCACAAACTATCAAGAATAGAAGAGAAGTGTTCAGGCTGTGCTTCATTTTCAAAATAATAAATACCAACTGCTGAAAAATAAATTAAGATTAAGGTAATAAAAAGAAACAGTAGTATTTCCTCTTTGGCAGATTTTATGGCTTTACTAAAATGGTTTAAAGCGCGATTGTAACGAACTAATTTAAAAACTCTAAAAAGTCTTAAAAAACGTAAGGCTCTTAATGCTCGTAAATCGACACCAAAACTTAAGTAAAACGGTAAAATGGCCAACAAATCTATAATACCGTAAAAGCTAAATACAAATTTTAGCTTTTTATCTGAAACATAAATCCGTAAAAAATATTCTACTGTAAAAACAATAACACAGAAAGCCTCTATGAAAAATAAGATAGAACGTGTTTTCGGCTCTAAATTAGGAGTAGTTTCTAAGGTAAAGGTTACTATAGAGATTAAAATAAGTACTTGAATAAAGATAGCAAAAAACCTACTAGCTTTGTTGTCGTTTATCTCAACAATGTTTTTTATTCGTTGCCTCATAAACAATTACGCATTCAACATTTTCCAAAGTTTATCTTTCAACTCGGTTAGTCCTTGTTGTGCTACCGATGAGATAAACATATATTCCACAGGAAGCGTTTTATCTAAATCTGCCTTTAACTCTGCCCTTAGTTCATCGTCAAGCATATCGCTTTTAGAAACTACAACAAATCGTTCTTTATCAAGAATTTCAGGGTTGTAACGTTTCAACTCATCCAAAAGAATATCGTATTGCTTTCTGATATCGTCAGCATCTGCTGGAATTAAAAACAATAAAACCGAGTTTCTTTCAATATGACGCAAAAAATAATGTCCTAAACCTCTTCCTTCAGCAGCTCCTTCAATAATTCCAGGAATGTCTGCCATAACGAAGGTTTTAAAATCGCGATATTCTACAATCCCTAAGTTGGGTTTTAAAGTAGTAAATTCGTAATCGGCAATTTTAGGTTTTGCGGCACTAACTACAGAAAGCAAAGTTGATTTCCCTGCATTTGGAAAACCTACTAATCCAACATCGGCTAATAATTTAAGTTCTAAAACAATATCTAATTCTTGGCCAGGAATTCCTGGTTGTGCATATCTTGGTGTTTGATTTGTAGATGTTTTAAAATGCCAGTTACCACGACCTCCAAGACCTCCTTGAGCAATAATTCTCTCCTCTCCATCTTCGGTAATTTCAAAAATAACCTCATTAGTTTCTCTATCCCTTACCAATGTTCCTAAAGGAACATCCATATACACATCTTTACCATCAGCTCCTGTGCTTCTACTTTTCCCGCCATGCTCACCATGATCGGCCTTAAAATGTCTTTTAAATTTATAAGTATAAAGTGTCCAAAGATTGGCATTTCCACGAATAATAACATGACCTCCACGTCCTCCATCTCCACCATCTGGACCTCCTTTTTCAATAAATTTCTCGCGGTGTAAATGCGCAGAACCCTTACCTCCGTTTCCGGAAGATACATGCAGTTTTACATAGTCAACGAAATTCCCTTCTGTCATATTCTTTTTTCCACCAATGTGGAGCTTGTATTAAATGAAACTTTTTGTTTTAATTCCTGTTGTCTCAGGGCTTATCAATTTATAACTTATCAATTACCAAACTTAAGCGCTTGGTAATTTCTTCAATACTTCCAACACCATCCACTCCAAAATATTTATTTTGAACTGAGTAATAATCTTTTAGTATAGCTGTTTTGTTATAGTATTCTTTAATTCTATTTCTAATTATACTTTCATTAGCATCGTCTGCACGACCACTTGTTTTTCCTCTTTCTAATATACGTTGAACTAAAATCTCATCTTCAACTTCAAGAGCAACCATAGCATCAATTTGCGAATCTTTAGAGTCCATTAGTTTATCTAGAGCCTCAGCTTGTGCATTTGTGCGTGGAAAACCATCAAAAATAAACCCTTTAGCATCGGAGTTTTTTTCAACTTCTGCATTTAACATATCGATTGTTACTTGGTCTGGAACTAGGGCACCTGTATCCATATAAGATTTTGCTATCATTCCTAAGGCTGTTTCGTTTTTTATATTAAAACGAAATACATCTCCTGTGGAAATATGCACTAAATTATACTTTTCTTTTAAATAGTTTGCCTGAGTTCCTTTCCCTGCGCCTGGAGGGCCAAATAGCACGATGTTAGTCATGTGTTGTGTTGTTTTTAGTTGATATATTTCCGGCAAATCCCTACCCAAACCATTATAGTCTAATCCATATCCTACAATAAATTTATCTGGTATTTCAATACCTACATAATGTAATTTAAAATCTTTTTTATACGCGGTCGGCTTATGAAATAACGTGGCAATTATCAGTTGTTTAACGTTTTCATTTTTAAATATTCTATGAACTTCTTCCAAGGTGTTCCCAGAATCAATTATATCTTCCAAAACCACCACAGTTCTCCCACTTAAATCTTGGGTTAATCCAATTAACCGCTGAATATCTTCAGTTGATTTCACCCCTTCATAGGATGCTAATTTAATAAAAGTAACCTCACACGGTTTTGGATATTTTTTTACAAAATCGCTAACAAACATAAACGAACCATTCAGAATACCAATAAACACAGGTACTTCGTCCTTAAGTTCTTTGGCAATTTCTTGCGCCATTCGCTCAACAGTTTGCAGTATTTCTTCTTCAGAAATAAATGGTTTAAATTGTAAATCGTGAAGCTTAACCACTAGTTTTATTTTTTTTAGAAAGGCAAAGATAATCATTTGAGTAACGTTTTACGAATTCTCATTTAGATTGTTTTAGATTTAGTTTTTTCAAAGGCATTTGATTCGTACTTTTGTGCAAAATAGAATCAATGAAATTTTTCTCTTCAAAATTTAAATTAGGTATTCTAGGTGGTGGTCAACTTGGTAAAATGTTACTTTACGACACCAGAAAATTCGACATCTACACTTCTGTTCTAGACGCTAGCAATGAGGCTCCTTGCAAAATAGCTTGTAACGAATTTCATTTGGGTGATTTAATGGATTACGATGCGGTTTACAACTTTGGAAAACAGGTAGATGTGCTAACATTTGAAATTGAAAACGTAAATACGAGCGCCCTTGAAGCTTTAGAAAAAGAGGGCGTAAAAGTTTATCCTTCAGCCAAAACACTGCGTACCATTCAGAATAAAGCTACTCAAAAATTATTTTATAGAGACCATAACATCCCTACAGCCGACTTTTCAAGATTTGCTTATGCTTCCGAAATTTTGGATGCAGTAAATAATGGTGGTTTGGAATTTCCTTTTGTTTGGAAAAGTTCTCAGTTTGGTTATGATGGAAATGGAGTAAAAATCGTTAGATCTGAAGCAGATTTAAAAGATTTACCAAATGTAGAATGTATAACAGAAAAATTGATTCCGTTTAAAAATGAACTAGCTGTTATTGTAGCTAGAAATTCTAATGGAGAGGTTGCAACTTACCCTGTGGTTGAAATGGAGTTTCACCCAGAAGCTAATCAGGTAGAATATGTTATTTGCCCTGCAAGAATAGACGATAAAATAACAAAAAAAGCCACTGACATTGCCTTAAAGGTGTCAAATGCTTTCAATCATGTTGGTTTGTTAGCAGTTGAAATGTTTCAAACTCATGATGATGAAATTATAGTAAATGAAGTTGCTCCAAGGCCACATAATTCAGGGCATCACACTATTGAGTCTAGCTACACCTCGCAATTTGAACAGCATTTAAGAGCTATTCTAAATTTACCTTTGGGTAAAACCGAAAGTTTAGCAGGCGGAATTATGGTAAATTTAGTTGGAGCTGAAGGACACACAGGAAATGTAGTTTACCAAAACATTGAAGATATAATGAAAATGCCTGGTGTTACTCCACATATTTACGGAAAAAAGCAAACTAGACCATTTAGAAAAATGGGACATGTAACCATAGTGAACGAAGATTTAAATGAGGCACGTAAAATTGCCGAACAAGTTAAAAATACGATTAAAGTAATAAGCGAATAAACATGAGCAAAGTAGGAATTATTATGGGAAGCAAAAGTGACCTTCCAGTTATGCAAGAAGCTATAGATATTTTAAAAGATTTTAAAATTGAAGTAGAAGTTGATATTGTTTCAGCACACAGAACACCAGAAAAACTTTTCGATTATGGCAAACACGCACATACTCGCGGTTTTTCGGTAATAATTGCAGGAGCTGGCGGTGCAGCACACTTGCCTGGTATGATAGCCTCCCTATCTCCACTTCCTGTAATTGGAGTTCCTGTAAAAAGCAGTAACTCTATTGATGGTTGGGATTCCGTACTTTCTATTTTACAAATGCCTGGAGGAGTTCCTGTAGCCACTGTAGCTTTAAATGGTGCAAAAAACGCTGGGATTTTGGCTGCTCAAATAATTGGAAGTTCAGATGCTAAAGTTCTAGACAAAATCATTGCTTATAAAGAAGAACTTAAAGCAAAAGTAATGGAATCTGCTAAAGATTTAAAGTAAAAAACCCCGACTTGTGGTCGAGGTTTTAAACGCTATTAATCAATTATTTTAAAGAGTCACTTAAAACTCTCATGAAAAATCTGATGCAAAAATAAACACATAAATCTAATTTCTTTCCTATTAGAATCATAAAATAAAGTTAATAACCACAATTTTACCTTCCACGTAGGAAATTTAAGACTCTGATTATCAATACTAAGAATCTAAATAAAAATGAATATCCTTAATAAACCATTCGATACACAATTTCAAACAGCTCCCTTTTCTAAAATTAAAAACGAGCATTTTTTACCTGCTTTCGAAATAGCTATAGAAAAAGCAAGAAAAGAAATTGATGCAATAACAAGCAATTCTGAGAAACCAAATTTCATAAATACAATTGAAGCGTTAGATTTCTCAGGGGAAGAATTAGATAGGATTTCAAGTATCTTTTTTAATTTAAACTCTGCCGAAACTAACGAAGAAATTCAAAAAATTGCTCAAGAGGTCTCCCCTCTGTTATCGGAATTCAGTAACGACGTTACTTTAAATGAAGAGCTATTTGAACGAGTAAAAGCTGTTTATAAAGAAAAAGACAGTTTAGATTTAACAACTGAACAAAAAACATTGTTAGATAAAAAATATAAAGCTTTTTCTAGAAATGGAGCCAATTTACCTGAAGACAAAAAACAACAGTTAAGAGAAATAGACAAGGAGTTAAGCAAACTTAAATTAAAATTTGGCGAAAATGTGTTAGCAGAAACTAATAAGTTTGAAATGCTAATAACTAATGAGGACGATTTATCTGGTTTACCTGAAGGCGCAAAAGAAGCTGCTCAACAATTAGCAGAATCAAAAGGAAAAGAAGGCTGGTTAATCACTTTAGATTACCCAAGTTATATTCCATTTATGACTTATGCTGACAATCGAGATTTACGAAAAAAATTAGCCATAGCTTCTGGTGCCAAAGCATTTAAAAATGATGATTTAGACAATCAGAAAATTGTATTACAAATTGTAAAACTTCGTCATGAAAGAGCTAATTTATTAGGCTATAAAACGCATGCTCATTTTGTACTTGAAGAGCGTATGGCAAAAACTCCTGAAAAAGTTGAAGACTTTTTAAACGAACTTCTTGAAAAAGCTAAACCAGCTGCTTTAAAGGAATATGATGAATTAAAAGATTTTGCAAAAGAATTAGATAGTATAGATCTATTACAAAAATGGGATGGTTCTTATTATGCTGAAAAATTAAAGCAAAAACGTTTCGATTTAGACGACGAAAAACTAAAGCCATATTTTAAACTTGAGAATGTTATTCAAGGGGTTTTTACAATTTCAGAAAAATTATATGGACTGCACTTTGAACAAATTTCAAACATCGATAAATACCATGAAGATGTTTTAACTTATAAAGTAACAAACGACAAAGGTGAACTAGTTTCTATTTTTTACGCAGATTTCTTTCCTAGATCAGGAAAACGAAATGGCGCATGGATGACTTCTTACAAACCGCAATATGTTAAAAATGGAGAAAACTCTCGTCCACATATTTCTATAGTTTGTAATTTCACCAAACCTACAAAAAGCAAACCTTCACTTTTAACTTTTAATGAGGTAACCACTTTATTCCACGAATTTGGGCACGCATTACACGGCATGTTAGCTAACACAACCTACCCTAGCATTTCAGGAACAAGTGTTTTTTGGGACTTTGTTGAATTACCAAGTCAAGTACTAGAAAACTGGTGTTATGAAAAAGAAGCTTTGGAATTATTTGCAACCCACTATCAAACGGGAGAGGTCATTCCTATGGATCTCATTGAAAAAATTAAAGCTTCATCCACATTTCACGAAGGCATGCAAACCTTGCGTCAGTTAAGTTTTGGCCTACTAGATATGAGTTGGCACGGTACAGACTCACCAGAGAAAATAACTTCCGTTAAAGCTCATGAAGTGGAAGCTTTTGAAAACACAAAACTATATCCAGATGTAGCCGAAAACTGCATGAGTACGTCTTTTTCTCATATTTTTCAAGGAGGTTACAGTTCTGGATATTACAGCTATAAATGGGCAGAAGTATTAGATGCAGATGCCTTTGAATTATTTAAAGAAAAAGGCATTTTCAATAAGGAGGTTGCTACTAAATTTAAAGAACATGTTTTATCCCAAGGAGGAACAGAAGACCCAATGGTTCTCTACAAGCGCTTTAGAGGCCACGAACCACAACCTGAAGCCTTATTAAAACGTGCTGGATTAATAGAGAAGTAGAATTTTTATTCTATTTTTGATAAACCCTTGCAAATGAATCATGTCTAAACACTTTATAAATCCAAACAAATGGATTGACAAGTATTCCGATTATCTTTTCAATTTCACTATTTCACGTGTAAATGATAGAGAAAAGGCCAAAGATTTAGTTCAGGATACTTTTTTTGCCGCCTTAAAATCTATGAAGAATTTCAAAGGTGAAGCTAGCGAAAGGACGTGGCTTATTTCAATATTAAAAAGAAAAATAATTGACCACTATCGAAAAATAAATTCAATTAAAGGCCAAGCTGAAATTAAAATCGAATTCAACTCCGAAGACGATGAAGGCTCTTGGTTGGAAACAAGGGTGGCAGATGCAGATTATAAAACAGCCGAAGACTCTATTATTAACGACGAACTTGGTGACGCCATCTTCAACTGCTTAAGTAAGCTTCCTTCAAAACAAGCCACAGTTTTTAGAATGAAAACCATAGAAGGTTTAGAAACTGAAACCATTTGTAATGATTTGAACATCACAGCGTCTAATCTTTGGGTTATTGTTCATAGAGCAAGAATAGCTATGGCAGAATGTATGGAAAAAAACTGGTTTAAATAACGATGAGACAAGTAGAGAAAAAATCTTTTTTATTTATTTCCTGTAATGAGGCAAAACATATTTGTGACAAAGTCCAGTACAACGAGGCAACTGCTTGGGAGAAATTCAAACTAAAGCTTCGTTGCCTTTGGTGTCATATAACACGGAATTACGTAAATAGAAATGTTAAGCTAACTGAAGTTATTAAATCGTCTCAAATAACCTGTTTAGCTCCTTCTGAGAAACAAAATTTACAACAAAATCTTCAACAGGAATTAAAGAAACAAAAGCAATAAAATTAGCCAATATATTGGCACGCCTTCGGTCCAAAACGCACTATAACACTTACCCTGATTGGTTTTAGCGAAAACCACAAACAGTAAGCATATAAAAGCAGTCATCATTAGAGCTAAAAGTTGGTATGCATTTGTTTCATCTTTAAAAAGTTCTAAAAAGAAAAACATCATCAATAAAAGAACGCCTATTATTTTAGTCTTCTTAACTCCTATTTGCTGCGGAATAGTTGCCAACCTTAAACTATCGTAGCTCAGATCTCTAATTTCAAACGGAATCATTAAAGCAATAATAAAAACAAATCGCTGACATACCGTCACTACAACATCTGCATTTACTGGAAAATCATTGTTCAATAATGGTAATAAAACTGTTACTCCAGACCATACCAAAGCAATAACATACACTTTTATTCCACTTACATTTCGCAGTGTTTTATGTCTATCATCAATTTTATTTTTTGGTAAAACAGGAACAGCATATAAAAAAGTAAGCAAACCAAAACCAATTATATAAAGCAGGGTTTTAAGTTCTAAATGCCAAGCATAATAGCACATCAATAAAAAACACAGCAACGAAAACACCTGAATTAATTTAAGCCGGCTCATTAAACTTCTATGATGGAAACGAGCGCGACCAAAATACTTCACAAAGTTATAACCAGATATAGAAGCAAAAAAAATAAAAAAAAGTACGGATTCGTCATAAGGAATATGGAATTCAAGGAGCGTTATCCACGACAAGGAAAACACAGCCAAAGCCACGTGAACACTACTGTCTAAATAAAAATTGAATATCTGTTTCAACAAACCCATAAAACAAAAGTACACAAAGTGTTAATAACCTTTCCAATTGGTTAAAAACTTTAGTTTTCATTAACACTAAAACATGAATTATTCCGTAATTTTGCGGTTTAATAAATAGTCGATCATTTTATTTAATTTGATGGGATATTTCAACGGAATTTCCGAGAAATCGGTCACTTAACGCAACTAAATTTTAATGAACACAACTAATTTCGCACTTCGCCACATTGGTCCAAGAGAAGAAGACCAAAAGCTCATGTTAAAGGCCATTGGAGTTGAATCTTTAGACCAACTTATTTATGAAACACTTCCTGATGGTATTAAATTAAAAAAACCATTAGACTTAGACGAGCCAATGAGTGAATATGAATATTTAACACATATTCATGAGCTTTCTAAATTAAACAAAACATACAAAACATATATCGGACTTGGGTATCACCCAACCATTTTGCCTCCAGTTATTCAACGTAACATTTTGGAAAACCCAGGTTGGTACACGGCATACACGCCATATCAAGCAGAAATAGCTCAAGGAAGATTGGAAGCTTTATTAAACTTCCAAACCATGATTTCAGACCTAACAGGTATGGAACTTGCCAATGCATCGCTTCTAGATGAAAGTACAGCTGCAGCAGAAGCTATGAGCTTACTGTTTGCTGTTAGAGAAAGAGATCAGAAAAAAAATGGTGTAAATAAATTCTTTGTTTCAGAAAATGTTTTGCCACAAACCTTATCCTTACTTCAAACTAGATCTACTCCTATTGGTGTAGAAATAGTGGTTGGAAATGAAGAGTCATTTGATTTTTCTTCAGATTACTTTGGAGCTATCCTTCAATACCCAGGAAAAAACGGTCAAATTACCGACCTGAAATCTTTTATTGAAAAAGCAAATAGCGCTCAAATAAAAGTAGCTGTTGCAGCGGACATTTTAAGTCTTGTCATGCTTGAAGCTCCTGGAAAACTAGGTGCAGACGTAGTAGTTGGAACAACGCAACGTTTTGGTATTCCAATGGGGTACGGCGGACCACACGCTGCATATTTTGCTACAAAAGAAATTTACAAAAGAGATATTCCAGGACGTATAATTGGAGTAACAAAAGACGTAAATGGCAACAGAGCTTTACGTATGGCTTTACAAACACGTGAGCAACATATTAAACGTGATAAAGCTACTTCTAACATTTGTACAGCTCAAGTGTTGTTAGCAGTTATGGCAGGAATGTATGCCGTATATCACGGACCAAAAGGCTTGGAATTTATTGCTAATAAAGTTCATAATACAGCTTCAACTGTTTCAAATGCTGTAGAAAAACTTGGATTTAAGCAAACAAACACGTCATTTTTCGACACACTTTGCATTCAAGCTAACGCCTCAAAAATAAAAGCTATTGCTGAAAAACACGAAGTTAATTTCTTTTACCCAGATGCTAATACGGTAACCATTTCAATTAACGAAACTACCAACCTAAAAGATGCCAATGAAATTATTGCCATTTTTGCTGAAGCAGCTGTAAAAGACCCTATAAAAGTAACATCGTTTTTAGAAGCAAATTACATTTCTGAAAACCTTAAAAGAACATCTGATTTCTTAACTTTAGATGTTTTCAACTCTCATCATTCAGAAACAGAATTGATGCGTTATATTAAAAAATTAGAGCGTAAAGATTTATCGTTAAATCACTCGATGATTTCTTTAGGTTCTTGTACAATGAAGTTAAATGCAGCTGCTGAAATGTTGCCTTTAAGCTCTCCTAACTGGGGGAATGTTCATCCATTTGTTCCAATTGAACAAGCACAAGGTTACCAAACTATTTTAAAAGAACTAGAAAATCAGCTAACTGAAATCACAGGATTTGCAGCTACCTCATTACAACCTAATTCTGGAGCACAAGGTGAATATGCTGGATTAATGGTTATTAAAGCTTACCATGAATCACGTGGAGATCATCATAGAAACATTTGTTTAATTCCTTCTTCTGCTCATGGAACCAATCCGGCAAGTGCTGTTATGGCAGGAATGAAAGTAGTTGTAACTAAATCTACCGACAAAGGAAATATAGATGTAGAAGATTTACGTCAGAAAGCTGAATTACATAAAGATAATTTATCTTGTCTTATGGTAACTTATCCTTCTACCCATGGTGTTTACGAATCTGCAATTATGGAAATTACCCAAATAATCCATGATAATGGCGGACAAGTTTATATGGATGGTGCCAACATGAACGCCCAAGTAGGATTAACAAATCCTGGAAATATTGGTGCAGATGTTTGTCATTTAAACTTACACAAAACCTTTGCTATTCCACACGGAGGAGGTGGTCCTGGTGTTGGTCCAATTTGTGTTGCAAAACAACTAGCTCCCTTTTTACCTGGAAACCCAATTATAAAAACTGGAGGAGATCAAGCTATTACGGCTATTTCTAGCGCACCTTTTGGTTCAGCTTTAGTATGTTTAATTTCTTATGCCTACATTAAAATGTTAGGTACCGAGGGATTAACCCACGCTACTAAAACAGCCATCTTAAATGCAAACTATATAAAACAACGCTTACAAGGTCAATTCGACACGTTATACTCTGGAGAATGTGGTCGTGCAGCACACGAAATGATAGTAGATTGCAGACCTTTTAAAGCCAATGGTATTGAAGTAACAGATATTGCTAAGCGCTTAATGGATTACGGTTTTCATGCGCCAACAGTATCCTTCCCAGTTGCAGGAACTTTAATGATCGAACCAACAGAAAGCGAAAGTAAAGCTGAAATGGATCGTTTTTGTGACGCGATGATTTCAATTAAAAAAGAAATAGACTCAGCATCTAAGGACGATGAGAATAACGTACTTAAAAACGCTCCTCATACCATGGAGATGATAACATCTTCTGAATGGAATATGCCTTATTCAAGAGAAATGGCTGCCTTTCCTTTAGAATACGTAAGAGATAATAAATTCTGGCCAACTGTAAGACGTGTAGACGATGCTTATGGAGACAGAAACCTAATATGTACATGCGCTCCTATTGAAGAGTATATGGATGCATAACTTTAAAATTAATCACATAAAAGCCCTCAAAATGAGGGCTTTTATTTTACTAAAAAAAACAATAAGTTTGTATTAATCGTGAATCAAGGTAAATTCTTCACAATAATTTATCATTGAATATGTTAGCATTAATATTATAATTAATTTAGCTTTAGCCCAATATTTAATAGAATTTTAATGGCAATTAAAATAACAGGAACCGGCAGTTACATACCTAATAATGTAGCAAAGAATGAAGATTTTATTCAGCATGAATTTCTAAATGAAGATGGTACGTCCATCAATCATCATAACGATATTATAATAAAGAAATTTAAAGCTATAACAGGAATTGGTGAACGACGCTATGCTGAGGATCATCATAACACTTCAGATTTAGCTTTTTTTGCAGCCCAAAAAGCGATTAAAGATTCTAAAATAGATCAAGAAGATCTAGACTATATAATTGTTGGACATAACTACGGTGATGTTAAACACAACACAGAACAGAGCGATACAGTCCCTAGTATTGGATCAAGAGTTAAACATCTTCTTGGAATTAAAAACCCAAAATGCGTAGCTTACGATGTACTTTTTGGCTGTCCAGGATGGAACGAAGGTCTTATCCAAGCTAACGCGTTTATAAAAGCCGGAATTGCTAAAAAATGTTTGGTAATTGGAGCTGAAGCCTTATCACGTGTTCTGGATAAACACGATAGGGATTCCATGATTTATAGCGATGGAGCTGGAGCTGTTGTCCTTGAAGAAACCAATGAAGAAGGCGGTATATTAAATCATGAAAGCGCCACCTATGCCTTAGATGAAGCTCATTTTATTTATTTCGGCGAAACAAACAATCAGGCAGTTACAGATCAACGTAAATACATCAAAATGTATGGTAGAAAAATTTATGAATTTGCTTTAAACCATGTGCCACCTGCACTGAAATCCTGTTTAGACCAAAGTGGATATCAAATTGGTGATTTAAAAAAAATCCTTATTCATCAAGCCAACGAAAAAATGGATGAAGCTATAGTTCAGCGCTTCTATAAACTCTATAACATGGAAATGCCAAAGGGTATTATGCCAATGTCCATAGGTAAGCTAGGAAACTCAAGTGTAGCGACCATTCCTACCTTATTAGATTTAATATTAAAAGGAAAACTTGAAGGTCATTCTATCAACAAAGGAGATATAGTTATGTTTGCTAGTGTTGGTGCAGGCATGAATATAAACGCTATCACTTATAAGTTTTAATATGTCAAAAAACATTACTGTTATTGGAGGTGGAAACTTGGGTCAATCTATTGTAAATGGTCTTTTAAGCAAAAACTACAACCCTTCAAATATTACCGTAACTCGCAATAAAACAGAGCATCTTAACTTTTTAAAAACTCAAGGTGTTACTGTCCATAGTGATAATTTAGAGGCTGTAAAAAAATCAGATATCATCATTATAGCGGTCAAGCCATACAAAATAAAAGAAGTACTAATACAAATTGATTCTCATATTACTAATAATGCAATTTTAGTTTCTGTGGTGAGCGACTTTTCTATTGAAAACATATCTCAAACACTTAAAACAAAGGTTTCAATTATTAGAGCAATGCCTAATACGGCTGCTTCAGTTAATGAATCTATAACCTGTTTAGCGTCTATAAACGCTTCTGAAAAAGAACTTAAAGAAGTTTCTGAAATTTTTAATTCGTTAGGAAGTACGCTTGTAATTAATGAGCAACTTATGGATGCCGCAACAGTACTAGGCGCCTGTGGAATTGCTTATGTATTGCGATTTATTAGGGGTATGATTCAAGGTGGAATTGAAATTGGTTTTGATGCACAAACCGCAACACAAATTGCCACACAAACCGTAAGAGGAGCAACGGAATTACTTATAAAAAACGGAAATCATCCAGAAGCTGAAATCGATAAGGTTACCACCCCTAAAGGATGTACAATTGCAGGGTTAAATGAAATGGAGCATAGTGGGTTTAGCTCAGCACTTATAAAAGGAATTAAAACTTCTTTTGATAATATTTCAAAATAATGTACGAAAAAACATATCCCAATAAGCGTTTTAAACTAACTGCTACTTTTTTAGAGAAACACATTTCACCGAATTCTAACATTCTAGATTTAGGTGTTGAAAATCCGTTTACAGAAATCATGAAAAACCATGGTTTTAAAGTTGAAAACACTAAGGGCGAAGATTTAGACGTCAACACCTCAACTATTGAAAAATCAAAAGCTAACGTAGTAACTGCTTTTGAAATTTTTGAACATCTTCTCTCCCCTTTTACTGTTTTAAAAGCAATAAAAGCAGATAAACTTGTAGCCAGTGTTCCATTAAACCTATGGTTTTCTTCGGCATACAGAAGCAAAACAGATATGCGAGACAGGCACTACCACGAGTTTGAAGATTGGCAATTTGATTGGTTACTAGAAAAAGCAGGATGGAAAATAATTGCTAGGCAAAAATGGACCAATCCTACTAAAAAAATTGGATTCAGACCTATTTTACGTTGGTTTACTCCTAGATATTATATTGTTTATGCTGAAAGAGTAAACAAAGCCAACATTTAACTTATCAATTTCCAGAACCTTTTATTAATCGAATATTCTAAATCTTTGGAATTTGGATATTTTATATTGAGATTTACTGAATGAAATTCTGTATAATTATTCCTGCTCATAACGAAGACACTTATATAAAGCAAACTTTAGCTTCTTTGGTAAGCCAAACCCTATTGCCGAAACAAGTGGTTGTAGTGAACGATAATTCCACAGATAACACCAAAGATCTTGTTGAGAAATTTACTTCAAAATACCATTGGATTTCTCTAGTAAACAGCACATCTTCTAACAAGCATTTACCTGGTTCAAAAATTATCAACGCCTTTTATAAGGGATTTGAAATTCTTGATGATGACTTCGATGTTATTTGTAAATTCGATGCAGATTTAATATTCCCACCTAATTATCTAGAAAGATTAGCATTTCATTTTAATTCAAATGAAAGACTTGGGATGGCTTCTGGGTTTTGTTATATTGAAAAAAATAATACATGGGTTTTAGAAAATCTAACTAGAAAAGATCATATTCGTGGTGCATTAAAAGCCTACAGAAAAGAATGCTTTAAACAAATAGGACAACTAAAACCATCTATGGGTTGGGACACCGTTGATGAGCTACTTGCTAAATTCTATGGATGGGAGTTACTAACCGACGAAACGCTTCATGTAAAACATTTAAAACCTACAGGAACCAGCTATAATAAAGCCTCTAAACATCTACAAGGCGAGGCCATGTATAAAATGCGTTATGGTTTTATAATCACACTTATTTCGGCATTAAAATTGGCGTATAAAAAAAGAAGCTCTAAACTATTTATAGATTATATGGAAGGCTTTTTTAAAGCGAAAGGAGAAAAACTTCCTTTTCTAGTTTCTGAAGCACAAGGCAAATTTATTAGAAAACTTCGTTGGCAGGGAATGATTGGTAAATAACCAATTTTACACAACTAAAATAAAAGACCTTTCAAATTTTAAGAATCTGAAAGGTCTGAAATATTTGATATTTGATATTTTAATACTTTACAAACTTGATGTTTTTGATTGCCCCAGAGGACATTTCAAGTTTTAAAATGTAAACTCCATCATTTAAATGAGATACATCAAAAGCTTTAGACTCTATATTTTCATATAATCTAACCTGCTTTCCATCCATAGCATACATGTATACGGTTTTAACCTCATTTAAATTGTCAATTCCTAACAATGTAACTGTATCGGTGTTTTTGTTGAATTTCACATATACTGACTGATTTTCCTCTAAGGTTGGCATCCCTAAAGCATCTCTTTGGTATACTATAGAAAATCTATTATTAAATGTGCCCGCTTCAAAAGGAATAGACACAGAATCAATTTTTAAATTATAAAAGCTACCATTTAGGTTATCCTTTAAATAAATTGGTGTATTTTCTGGGAAATTTAACATTCTATCTAGTCCAATAGTATAGATGCCCGGAGTTGTAATTTTTATAGCTAACGGTATTTCATCTTCTACACTAAAACTATTTAAACCTTGAATGACTAATAAGTTTTCAGGTGTATACCATAACATACTATCTGGAAAATCACTAAAATCAATAGCATCAAACCCTCTATCAAAACCTATAGATGCTCTTTCATCATAACCTAAAGCTATCTCTCTTGCTCTACCTGTTTCATCTGTAAAATGCAACCAAAATTTAGTTCTGTTATCTATAATTTCATTAGAATTTTCATTCTTGTAAAAAACAGAACCTCCATTAGATTCTTTAGCAAATTCGCGTTGAGCGTTATTAAATTTGATTGTTCGCAGACCATTATCAACACCTTTATAGTCAATATTTACAAAAAAACCTTGACCGACTGCAATGTACTTAGTTGGCGCACCTTTAGACCCTCCTGCATCGGTATATTTAGGTGCAGCTGTCTCTGACATCAGGTTAATAGAAGCATATCCTGCTTGATAATTCCTCCAAACATGCGTATTATTAGCATCAAAGTGCTCATAAAAATGTAAGGTCCCATCAATTACATCCAAATTATCAATAATAAATTGCTCAGCATTTAATGCAGATGGATATGGGTTACCAATTAAAAAATCGTTGTTATTAACAGCTGCATGAATATATTCACCGCTATTTGCTCGACCAGAAAAGACATATTCTTCAGTTAAATTAGAATTATACGTGTCTCCTCGTTTAGATCCTTTCATAGTATAACCTATACCAGGCTTAATTGGTGTATCTTTATTAATTCGAACCCACTCTGTTATTCCATTATTATAGAGCTCAGATGCGTCATAAGTATACAGCCATCTACTACTTATTGTAACTGGATTGGTAGTTGACACAGGGGGAGTATGAGCAGCATTAAAAATTACGGAACCTTCTTTTTGCTCTAAATTTCCAATTTGCCAAGCTCCTCCTCTATTTACAGGTGAACTCCAATAATTATAATTAAATGGATTCGTAGT
>Ga0209075_1000319_pt1 | contig 45749 bp, 43 predicted proteins | sample Stecom2011_FD_187523 | JGI IMG/M metagenome (GOLD analysis project Ga0209075, IMG submission 187523) | Agricultural soil microbial communities from Utah to study Nitrogen management - Steer compost 2011 (SPAdes) (version 2) | ecosystem: Environmental > Terrestrial > Soil > Agricultural land...
ATTTTAGTTAAATTTTAATACTAATTAAAACTCTGTTAAGAGAACGCCTTTAAATATGGAATTTCTTATCTTTGCAGATTGAATCACATATTTAAATTTTCGGATGAAATTTGATAAAAAAATTGAAGAGTTAGAGTCGTTAGGAGACAACCACGTTGGAACATCCTCAGACACTCCTATGCGTGAAGATGCTTTTAAACTTACAAACGAAGAGAAGATTGACATTATCAAAGATGATGTTCTACATATTATGGAAACTTTAGGGCTTGACTTAACGGACGATAGCTTAAAAGGAACCCCTAATCGCGTGGCTAAAATGTTTGTAAGAGAAATTTTTGGTGGCTTAGACCCTAGCAAAAAACCTAACGCATCTACATTTGATAATAAATACCAATATGGCGAAATGCTAGTAGAAAAAAACATTACCGTGTATTCTACTTGTGAACACCATTTACTGCCTATAGTTGGAAAAGCACACGTGGCCTATATTTCTAACGGTACGGTAGTGGGTTTATCTAAAATGAACAGAATTGTGGACTATTATGCAAAACGCCCACAAGTTCAAGAACGTTTAACCATCCAAATTGTAAAAGAATTACAAGAAGTACTTAATACACAAGATGTAGCTTGCGTAATAGATGCTAAGCATTTATGCGTAAACTCTAGAGGAATTAGAGATACTGAAAGTAGTACGATTACTTCTGAATTTGGTGGAAAATTTAAAGATATAGAAACGAAACGTGAGTTTTTAGACTATATTAAATTCGATACGTCTTTCTAGAACAACAGGTAGCTACTTGGCAAATTCAAACATGCAACAACTGGACAACAATTACCTTAACATCAAATAAAAACATGCAGCTTTATAAAAATCAGGAGATAAAAATATACAATTCACTATCAGGTGAAAAAGAAGTTTTTAAACCTATTCATGAAGGCTATGTAGGTATGTATGTTTGCGGACCAACGGTTTACAGCAATGTGCATTTAGGTAATGTTAGAACTTTTATGTCTTTTGATATGATATACAGATATCTAAAGCATTTAGGTTATAAAGTACGTTATGTTAGAAACATTACCGATGCCGGCCATTTAGAAAATGATGCCGATGAAGGGGAAGATAAAATAACAAAAAAAGCACGCTTAGAAGAAATAGAGCCTATGGAAGTGGTGCAACGCTATACGGTTGACTTCCATAATACCTTAAGCGCATTTAACTTTCTACCTCCAAGTATTGAGCCTACGGCTACAGGTCATATTATAGAACAAATAGAATTAATTAAAACCATTATAGACAACGGCTTTGCTTATGAAGTTAATGGCTCCGTTTATTTTGATGTTTTAAAATATAACCAAACAAATAATTACGGCATATTGAGTAAGCGTAAAGTGGAAGATTTAATCCACAACACACGTGAACTTGATGGACAAAGCGATAAAAAAAATCCTCAGGACTTTGCACTTTGGAAAAAAGCCGAACCACAACATATTATGCGTTGGCCTTCACCCTGGAGCGATGGTTTTCCTGGATGGCATTTAGAATGTACAGCCATGAGCACAAAATATCTTGGCGATCATTTTGATATTCATGGTGGCGGAATGGATTTAAAATTCCCTCATCACGAGTGTGAAATTGCACAAAATCAAGCCGCTAAAGGAACAGCACCCGTTAATTTTTGGATGCATGCTAATATGCTAGAGCTAAACGGACAAAGAATGTCTAAATCAACCGGAAATATCATAAACCCTAAAGAGCTGCTTTCTGGAGACAACCACATCATGTCTAAAGCATACAGCCCAGAAGTGATACGTTTCTTTATGATGCAGTCTTCTTATAGAAGTATCCTAGACTTAACAGACCCAGGGTTATCGGCTAGTGAAAAAGGATTTCAACGACTTTTAGACGCTGTAAATTTATTAGAAAATCTACCAACATCAAACACATCAAGCATAGACGTTTCTGCATGGAAACAAACTTGCTACGATGCCATGAATGACGATTTTAACACGCCTATTTTAATTGCGCATTTATTTGAAGCGGTTAAATTTATCAATCAGGTAAAAGATGAAAAAGCCAGCCTAACAAAAGAAGATTTAGCTCTTTTAAATGAAACCATGCACGTCTTTATCTTTGATGTTATGGGACTTAAAAATACGAGTTCAATCAATGTTGCTGGAAGCACAGACAAACTTTCGGCTACAGTGCAACTACTCATAAAATTACGCCAGGAAGCGAGAGCCAATAAAGATTTTGCTTTATCCGATCAAATTAGAGATGAACTGAGTGCCCTTGGAATTCAATTGAAAGACGGAAAGGATGGCACAAGCTTTAGCCTCTAAACAAGCCGCATGTGTCACAAAATTGCTTGTTGTTTAGCCGGCCCACGCTTGAACTAAAACCAAGGATATTTATAGCCCAGCTGAAAAGAAATAGCACCTATTTCCTGGAAATAAATGCTTTATTAAGACCAACACCTGAACAACAAACGCAACAACGACTAATGAATTGAAACGAATTCTAACATATCCATTTTTATTCCTCATAAAAATATATCAGACGTTTATTTCTCCATTTACGCCAGCTACTTGCCGATTTCAACCTACATGTTCGCATTATGCGAAAGAAGCTTTGGAAATACACGGTTTTTTTAAGGGTGGAAAATTAGCGCTAATTCGGATTTTTAGTTGTCACCCCTGGGGAAGATCTGGTTTTGATCCAGTTCCAAAAAAAGATGAGAACTAAAGTTGCTCTTTAAAAGTTGTAATTAAGTATTTTTAAGTCGAAAATTACCATCAAATACAAACAAGCAAGTATAGAAAAAGCACTTTAAGCAACACGCCATACCTTCAATTGATAAATTCTCGTTAATCCTTTTTAACATATTCATTTAAATAGTCCATAAATGTTATATTTACATTCCTAAAATTAATTCTATGTTTTTACTAAAGTTCGATTGGAATCCTATCTCTGGAATCGATATTATTGGAAATTTTAAACTTCATTTTTATAGCATGATGTGGATTATTGCCTTTCTCCTTGGATGGTACATAATGAAACGTATTTTTATAAAGGAGAAAATAAAAATAGAATACCTAGATCCTTTATTTATTTACACCGTTTTTGCTACGATGTTAGGTGCTAGATTGGGTCATGTATTTTTCTACCAATCGGAATTAATTTCTCAAGATTTCTTTAGCATTTTTCTACCATTTCGCTTTAATCCAGAATTCGAATTTACAGGGTTTCAAGGTCTAGCAAGTCATGGTGCTGCTATAGGAATTATTGTAGGAATGTACTTATATAGAAAAAAATACAACTACAAATCATTAATGTGGATTCTAGATCGCGTAGTTATTCCTGTGGCTTCTGGAGCCATATTCATCCGAATTGGGAATTTCATTAATTCAGAAATTATAGGTAAAACAACGGATTCAGCTTTTGGAGTCCGCTTTATACAAGATCAATACGCCGGAAGGGAAGCCATGCAACTTACAGGCATGCAAAACCCTAAGGAAGCTTACGATGCTATTGCATCCAATCCACAATTCATTGAATTATTACAAGAGGTTCCATACAGACACCCAGCACAACTATACGAAGCCTTCTGTTATATTTTCGTATTTTTAATTCTTTGGTATTTTTATGAAAAAACGAATAAAGGAAACCAATCTGGATTCTTATTCGGATTATTTCTAGTGCTTTTATGGACCATTAGATTGTTTGTTGAATTTGTAAAAGAACCTCAAGGTGAAGAATATATCACTCTAATGGGTCTAAATACAGGACAAATGCTAAGTATACCGTTCATACTTATTGGACTGTATTTCATGTTTATGTATAAACCTAAAAATCAGACTGCTTAACATGCTTTTAAAATTAAAGTACACGCTGCCATTAGCTTTATTCCTAAGTATACTCACTTTAGGATTGACAACCTCATGTAAAGACGAGCCGCAAGTTATTAAAACTTCCGAGGTTCCTTTTACTAAAGAAGGAGAGCTGGCACTTTTTGAAGGTGATACCAAAATTCCACTAGCCAAAATTGATATTGAAATTGCCGATAATGAGTATGAAACTCAAACGGGACTGATGTACCGAACGTCCATGAAGGAAAATCAGGGGATGTTGTTTGTTTTTGAAAACGAAATGCCTCGTTCATTTTACATGAAAAACACCCAATTTTCTTTAGATTTAATCTATTTGGACAGAAACAAGACCATCGTAAGTTTTCAGGAAAATGCGAAACCTTTGGATGAAAGTCCCCTATTATCAATTTTTCCTGCCAAATATGTACTAGAAGTAAATGCTGGTTTGGTGGCTAAATGGAAATTACAAGTAGGAGACACCATGTCCTATACCGTAATTAGCACCCACTAAGTTCAGGTGTCTATTATTTAAAAGTACCAAACCAGTAGACAAGTTAAATAACCTTGTCGAAAAGCGAACGAGATGAATTACAAGGTGAAACACATGTCGTTACAGACCGCTTCCAAACATCATATTGGAGTAACCCTGTTTTTACCAGAAATTTCAAACAACAAAAGCCTTGTAATTTCTTCAGCAACGGGTGTTTTACAAAAATACTACTCCCGATTTGCTAGCCATTTCGCATCCTTAGGCTTCTCTGTTTACTCTTTCGACTATAATGGCATTGGAGCATCTAACTCTAAAAACATAAAGCAAAACACGGCTAATTTAACCGATTGGGCTTTTGATCAAGCTTCAGTTGTAAAATATGCTAAGAACAAGAATCCTGAGCATAAACTAATTTTAATAACACATAGCATTGGCGGACAGCTTATCGGTTTAAATCCAGAGATAAAACAGGTAGATGCTATTATAAATATAGCCGCTCAAACCGGATATTGGAAATACTTTAAGGGCATTTCAAAATTAAGAATGTTTGTATTCTGGTATGCTCTAATACCTATAACCACGCCTCTATTTGGTTATTTTCCTGCTAAAAAACTAGGGTTGTTTGAGAACATCCCTAAAAAAGTGGCTTATCAATGGCGCCAGTGGGGCACACATCCAGATTATATGTTTGGACATTATAACAGCTCTAACTTATACTTTAGCTCGGTTAACTGTAGGGTTTGGACACTTAGTTTTCCAAGAGATATATTTGCGTCAAAAGCTTCTGTTGACTGGTTAGCTTCCAAATTCACAAACGCGCAGATGGATAGACTACATCTTATTCCAGAAACATTAAATATTAATGATGTTCAACATTTCGGGTTTTTCAAAAAAGAATATAAAGACACTCTTTGGAAAATGACTGAAAACTGGATTAATGAACTCCATTAATTCTTGGTCTTCAAAATATTAAAATCCAATGCAGACCAAGAACAAAAAAGCCTTTTTGAACGGATCAAAAAGGCTTTTTATTTATATTATAATGGCTTTAGCTTATGCTTCTGCAACTTCTTCTTTTGGTTTATCTTTTAAAGAATCGTGAGCATCACCTTTCTTCACGGCATCATACATAATAGGTGTTGCAATAAATAAAGATGAATAAGTACCAACTACAACTCCTACTATTAACGCAAACATAAAGCCTCTAATAGAATCTCCTCCAAAAATGAAGATGGCTAATAATACAACTAAAGTAGTTAAAGAGGTATTTAAGGTTCTACTTAACGTACTGCTTAATGAAGCGTTGATGATTTTACCAAAATCCCATGACGTATGTTCGTTAACAAATTCACGAATTCTATCAAATACAACCACCGTATCGTTTAACGAGTAACCAATTACCGTTAGAATAGCAGCAATAAACGCTTGATCTATCTCCATAGTAAACGGCATAAACTTATAAGTTAAAGAGAAAATCCCTAACACGATAATCACATCATGGAATACAGCTGCAACTGCACCAAGTGAGAATTGCCATTTTTTAAATCGGAATAAGATATAAAGGAAAACCACAACTAAAGATCCTAAAATAGCCCAAATAGAAGCTGTTTTAATATCATCTGCAATAGTTGGACTTACCTTGTAATATTTCATTAGTCCAACAGTCTTATGGTCGTTGTCACTAATAAAATCATCATATGAAACGCCTTCTAAATGTGGTGCTAAAGCATTGAATAAAGAGGTTCTTAATTCTTCATCAACTTCTGCACTGGTTTCGTCAACTTTATATTTAGTTGTAATTTTTAACTGATTAGCATTACCAAAGGTTTTAGCATCTGCCGAACCAAAAACTGCTGGATCTGAAAGGATATCAGTAATTTCCGAAGCGCTTACTGCTTGATCAAAACGTACTTGGTACGTTCTTCCTCCTACAAAATCAACACCTTGATCTAAACCATTGGTTAATAACGATCCAACACTTACAGTTAACATAATAGCTGAGAAAATATAAGCAGCCTTATGTTTCTTAAGGAAATCGATATTGATGTTTCTAAATAAGTTCTTAGTTAAAGAAGTAGAGAAATCTAATTTCCCTCCTCTTTCTGAATACCAATCAACAATTAATCTAGTAATGAAAATAGCAGTAAATAAAGAGGTTGCAATACCAATAATTAAGGTAGTAGCAAATCCTTTAATAGGTCCAGTTCCAAAAATAAATAATATTAAAGCGGTAAGACCTGTAGTAATGTTCGCATCTAAAATTGAAGATAACGCATTGCTAAATCCATCTTGAATAGCCTCCTTTTGTCCTTTTCCTTTGGCGAGCTCCTCACGAATCCTCTCAAAAATAAGTACGTTAGCATCCACCGACATACCAATGGTTAACACGATACCAGCAATTCCAGGTAAAGTTAATACAGCTCCTAAACCTGATAACACACCAAATATTAATAAAATATTCAATGCCATAGCAATATCAGCAAACAGACCTGCTTTACCATAGTAAAGGAACATCCATAATAACACAACTGCTAATGCAATTAAGAAAGATAATTTTCCACTATCGATAGCCTCTTGACCTAATGATGGTCCTACTACTTCACTTTGAATAATATCAGCTGAAGCTGGTAATTTACCTGCACGTAATACGTTAGCTAAATCCGTTGCTTCGTTTAATGTAAAGTTTCCAGAAATTTGAGAGTTTCCTCCAGAAATAGCTCCTGTTGTAACTCCTGGTGCAGAATACACCACATTATCTAATACTATAGCAATTTGGCTTCCTTGAGTAAATGCCTTTCCAGTCATTTCTTCCCAAATTTTAGCTCCCTTCGCATTCATTTGCATAGAAACTACAGGCTTACTTGTTGGACCATATTCCTGACGTGCATCAGTAACCACAGCACCACTTAATGGAGGTAGATTATCTCTGTTTCCAATTAAAGCGTATAGATCTACTATTTCACTATCTTTTTCTGGTTTACCAAAAACAAACTTTACATTACGCATTTCTGCAGGAATTAAAGCTCTTACTTGAGGCATATTTAAATACTCAAGAACTTTGTCCTTATCTTTTATAGCAAACTGAGCTACAATTGGACCTCCTTGGTAACCAAATCCTCTTATTAATTTTCCTAAAGGATTATTTTCAACATTTGTTGAATCTGGATCATCTCCTAATAAGTCTGCAATTTTAGAATCCTCAGAATCTTGAGCTTCTTCAGCAGTTTCATCTGTTGTAGTTTCTTGTTCTGGAGCTTCAATTTCTTTAAGCAATTCGTTAGCTTGGTTTAAGAAACCTAAAAACTGCTCTCCTTTATAAGCATCCCAAAACTCTAATTGCGCCGTACTTTGAAGTAAAGTGGTAGCACGTTCTACATCTTTAACTCCTGGCAATTCCACTAGGATACGTCCCGAAGTTCCTAAACGTTGAATGTTTGGAGAAGTTACCCCAAACTCATCAATACGCTTACGTAATACTTCAAACGCTGAAATAATAGACTCGTCGATTTTTCTAGAAATGATAGGCTTAACCTGATCATCAGACATATCGAAAGTAATTTCTTCACTTAACGTTCTGTTAGCGAAAATTTCTGGTGAAGCTAATTTCGTATCGCCCTTTATAGCATCGAAAGCTTTAAAGAAATCTTCTAAATAGGTGTTCTGACTACTTTTTTGAAGTTCAGAAGCATCATCTAAAGCTTTGTTAAAAACAGGATCTTTGCTGTAATTTGCTAATCCTTTTAAAATGTCCTTAACAGAAACTTGTAGTATAACGTTTACCCCCCCTTTTAGGTCTAAACCTAAATTCATGGCGTTTTCCTTAACCTCGTTGTAAGTATAATCTGCAATTCCTAAGCTGTACACTTTTTCGTTGGCTATAGAATCTAAATACTGACGTTCCTTAACTGCATCGCCACTTGCATATACTCTTGCATCTTCGTCTATACTGTTTGCCTTAAATGTAAAAGACAATTGGTAAATACTTACCAAACCAAATAAAATTGCAAATAGTTTTACTAATCCTTTATTCTGCATTATTTATTAAATTAATTAGTTCTGTGTTCTGAATTTTAAAAACGAGCAAATATATATCTTCTATACTTATTTAACAAAATGTTTAGGATATATAACAAAAAAAAACAGCTATAAAATGCTGTTTTTCTTTCTTCTTTAAAAGTTACAGGCTTACATGCCTTGTAACTTGTCAGTTTTTTCATAACCTGCTGGAGGAGTCATATCAAACTTATCATCTGATACAGCTTCTTTTTTAATTTCAGTAACTTCCTGAGTGATAGTTAAATCCATACCCATTTGAGTCATATTCATAGTTAAATAAAGCGGATATCCTTTTAAATCAGCTCCTAACATAGTAGATTGCTGAGAAATAGCACTCAACTTATCAGTGGTATACACATCCATTTTAACTACTACACCATCTTTTTCTATTTCTACATGATATTCTTGACATTCGTAACCAAGGACATTTTTAGTAGAATCGCCCTTAGTAACCTTCACACTTTCCATGTCCTCTTCTGAAGGCTCCATAGTTTGAATTACGTACTTTTTACCCGTCATTTGATTGTTTAGGGTCATAAGCATTTGGTTATTATCGTTGTCCATAATAGCCACACTAGAACCCGTCATGAAATTATTAGTTTCAGAGCGCGTTTTGTTTCCTTTAAAATAAGTCGTAGTAATAATATCGCCAATCATTGCTAATTGACCTTGCAACTCAGCATTCTCTGTAGACATGGTTTGTTTTGATTTAACCACACCTTCAGTCAGCATTTCTTGTGAAAAGCCTAGACTGCTAATGGCTATAAATAGAATTAATAATAGATTTTTCATGGTAATAGTTTTGATTAAGTGTTTGTATAAAAAAATGTCATTCTGGATAAATGTATAGAATCTTTAATAAATAAAATAAATTATTTTTAAGAATCAACTACCAGAATGACATTCTGCTAAATTTATTATAATTCTAAAAGACTGTTTACTTTTCTAACAGCATCAGCACTTTCTTGCATGTTTGCTTTTTCCGCGTCATTTAAGTCAATTTCTACTATTTTTTCAATTCCCTGTCTTCCTAAGATGACTGGAACTCCAAAACAGATATCTTTTAATCCGTATTCACCATCTAATAATACGGAACAAGGAAACATTTTTTTCTGATCGCAAGCAATAGCCTGAACCAATCCGCTTACGGCTGCTCCAGGAGCATACCAAGCTGAAGTACCTAATAATTTAGTAAGGGTTGCTCCACCAACTTTAGTATCTTCTTTAACTTGCTCTAAACGCTCTGCTGATAAAAATTCAGAAACAAGCACCGAGTTTCTTGTAGCTAATCTAGTTAATGGAATCATACCTGTGTCACTATGCCCACCTAAAACCATTCCGTCTACATCACTAATTGGTGCTCCTAAAGCTTCGGCTAATCTGTATTTAAAACGTGCAGAATCTAAAGCACCACCCATACCTATAACTCTGTTTTTAGGTAAACCAGTTGTTTTAGCAGCTAAATAAGCCATGGTATCCATAGGATTACTTACTACAATAAGAATAGTGTCTGGTGAATGTTTCACTAAGTTTGCTGAAACGTCTTTTACAATTCCAGCATTAATACCTATTAACTCTTCACGAGTCATTCCTGGTTTTCTTGGAATTCCTGAAGTAATAACACAAACATCACTCTTTGCTGTTGCAGAATAATCGTTGGTGACTCCTGTTATTTTTGTATCAAATCCGTTTAATGAAGCTGTTTGCATTAAATCCATGGCTTTCCCTTCAGCAAAACCTTCTTTAATGTCTAATAAAACCACTTCTGAAGCAAAATTTTTAATCGCTATGTATTCTGCACAACTTGCTCCTACTGCTCCTGCTCCTACTACTGTTACTTTCATAATTATATATGTTTTTTTTAATGTGAAACGATGTATTTAAAACGATGGTAAAAATACGAATAAAATTACTGTTAATAAAAAAGCACAAGAGTAAATCTTGCGCTTTTTTTATTTTAAAACCAATTAAAATTTATTTAAAACCAAAATTCATCCCCACTGAAAATGCATTAAACTCAGATAGATGGTATTCAGCATTCAGCCTAAAGAACCCTAATTTTAGTCTAGCACCTACTGAAGCTCTTACGTCCGACACCTTGCTTGTTACAGAAAATGGATCCATTATAGTTTCTGTGCTTAATAGGTCCGTTTTTACACGATAACTTCCTAGCAAGTCAGATTCCGAAGTCCCTTTTATATATCCGATGCCTCCGTAAAAATTAATTATAGGCAATTTTGTTGAAGCTAATAATTGAAACAACCAAGTGTTGGTATTATTATCTAACCTCTGGTTCTCACCTTCTATCCCCGATGATTCTGTAACATCGTACGAACCGTCCAAATGATTATATGCAACCAGACCAGAAACTGCTACAGGCCACATGTTACCTGCAGGAAACCACTGTGTAAATTCCATTTGCATCCCTGCACCATACATGCTTATACTTACCTCATCTGTTTTAAACTCTGGAACAAAACGTGCTTTTAACTCCAAACCACTACTCAATCCAACAGACCCTTGAATAAATGCCGTTGGCAGAAGGTTTTTACTACTAGAGCCAATACCTTGTGGTATTTCTATTTCTGTTTTTTGTTCCCCAAAAATAGGATCATCATAGGTTATCTCTACAAATATAGTTGGATCATTTTTCCCCAATACCGTAGCAACCATTTGGGAAGATCCGCCTTGAACAAAAGCAACATTCTTGTACTCTTCCGTATTTAAACGAAACATTTTATGTTCATCTTTAACCATAGACGCACTGGCTATAATTGAGATTTCAAAACCACCAAGAGGTTTTACTTTTGCCGTATTAAACCAATTGGCATTCATACTATGCATGAGTCCCTCGGCTCCTGGTGCAAGATAGTCGTTAGCAAAGCGCTGTGCATCTTCAATACCGGCAGCAAGAAATACATCGATATCGTTTTGGGCTCGAGACCCAATAGATACAAGGAAAACAAAAATAAGGGCAGATAATTTTTTCATAAGATATTTTTTTTATTTTTTTTAAGCATTTAGAAGCATAAACCAGCAAACTTTGTCTACTACGTCTAAACAAGAAACTAAAACTTCAACCTAACACTTAATTTTATTTAAAATAAAATTATTCACAGACTTAAATCGGTCTTAGTAAAAAGCATGAAAACAGGCTTACTCGCGAAAGATTCTTTTATTATCTATCATGACCCCATAGTTTACTTCATCATAAACTGAAAACAAAAGTAGGTAAATTTAAGCACAACTAGCTAATTAGTACAGCAAAGCAAGTCGTAAATAAGAACCTAATTTTAAAGCCACTCAAGTCACCCAACCACGATACTTCAATACTTTTAAAACTTTTCAACATACCTAATTTCTGTTTTTTTAATAAAAATTAAGAACACCATCTAAACAAAGTGAATAATTAATTAGGCATCCTAATAACAAATTGGAATCATGAAAACCTTTAATTTATTTGATACCTCAAAAGAATTCAGTCCGAATAGTTTTGATTGGGGTGCTAATTTTGGCCTAGGTTTTAAAACCGATAGCGGACTAAGCATGAGCGCAAGATACCATCATGGTTTTGGCGATATATATGATGAAGGAAAGCCACAAAACAGAGTATGGCAATTTCCTTTAGGATTCCATTTATAATAAAATTTCACCCAATAAAAAAGGTCGCCAATATAAGGCGACCTTTTTATTTAAATGCATATAACTTTTAAGCATCAATATTGGCATATATAGCATTCTTCTCGATAAATTCTCTACGAGGCGGTACATCATCTCCCATAAGCATAGAGAAAACTCTATCTGCTTCAGCACCGTTATCTATTTGAACCAAACGCATAGTTCTGTGCTCAGGATTCATAGTCGTATCCCAAAGTTGCTCTGCGTTCATTTCTCCAAGACCTTTATAACGCTGAATGTTTACACTACCTCCAAAGGATTCTGCAAGTTCATCACGCTCCTTTTCAGACCATGCATATTCTTTTCTCTGTCCTTTTTTAACTAAATATAAAGGCGGTGTTGCAATATAAATATGTCCGTTCTCAATCAACTCTTTCATATACCTAAAGAAGAAGGTTAAAATTAAAGTTGCAATGTGAGAACCATCAATATCAGCATCACACATAATTACAATTTTATGGTAACGTAACTTAGACAGGTTTAATGCTTTACTATCTTCCTCTGTTCCAATAGTAACACCTAATGCCGTATATATGTTCTTGATCTCTTCATTTTCAAACACTTTATGCGTCATCGCTTTTTCTACGTTCAAAATCTTACCTCGTAAAGGAAGAATTGCTTGAAACGCTCTATCACGACCTTGCTTTGCCGTTCCACCTGCCGAATCTCCCTCGACAAGGAACACTTCGCATTTTGAAGGGTCTTGCTCTGAACAGTCAGATAATTTACCAGGCAAACCACCAATACTCATAACGGTTTTACGCTGAACCATTTCACGAGCTTTTTGTGCTGCATGACGAGCTTGAGCCGCAAGAATAACTTTTTGAACAATTATTTTTGCGTCTTCAGGGTTTTCCTCTAAATAATCGGTTAACATTTCAGATACAGCCTGACTTACAGAGGCTGAAACCTCTCTGTTTCCAAGTTTTGTTTTCGTTTGCCCCTCAAATTGTGGCTCTTGAACTTTCACGGAAATAATAGCTGTTAATCCTTCACGGAAATCATCTCCAGCAATATCAAATTTCAACTTATCCAACATACCAGATTCATCGGCATATTTTTTAAGTGTATGTGTTAACCCACGACGGAAACCTGAAAGGTGAGTTCCTCCTTCATGTGTGTTAATATTATTTACATAGGAGTGCAAGTTTTCAGCATATGAGGTGTTATAAACCATAGCTACCTCAACCGGTACACCATTTTTCTCTCCTTCAAAGGCAATAACATCTCTAGTTAAAGACTCTCTATTGCCATCTAAAAATTTGATAAATTCTTTAAGCCCTTCTTCCGAATGAAACGTTTCTCCTTCAAAAGAACCATCTTCTTTCTTAAAACGCTTATCAACCAAATGAATAGTAATTCCTTTATTTAAATACGCCAATTCACGCATTCTGCTTGCTAAAGTATCGTAGCTATATTCAACACTTTGGGTAAAAATAGTTGAGTCGGGTCTAAAGGTAATAACCGTCCCTCTTTTATCTGTATCTCCAACGGATCTTACAGGGTATAAAGCTTTCCCTTTTGAATACTCCTGCTCCCATTCTTTACCATCTTTATAAACAGTAGCCTTTAGGTGCTCAGATAAAGCGTTAACACAACTTACACCAACCCCGTGAAGACCTCCTGATACTTTATAAGAATCCTTATCGAATTTCCCTCCAGCACCAATTTTGGTCATAACTACTTCAAGTGCAGAAACACCTTCTTTTTTATGTAAATCAACTGGTATTCCACGTCCATCATCTTCGGTGGAAATTGAGTTGTCTTCATTAATAGTTACTGTAATATTGTTACAGTGACCAGCCATAGCCTCGTCAATAGAGTTATCTACAACTTCGTACACCAAATGGTGAAGTCCTCTTGTACCAACATCCCCAATATACATGGAAGGACGCATACGCACATGCTCCATACCTTCTAGCGCTTGAATACTATCGGCCGAGTAATTGTGCTTGTTAAATTCTTCTTTATTTTCGCTCATATAAAAAGTGTATTGTTTTTCGTTAATTTATTTGCTGGGCCATCAAATGACTTCACAAAAAAAGACGCTTCTCAGCATCCTTTTGAATACATACAAATATAAGGATAAAAAACGCTTTTAGAAAGGATTTTAACGAGTTTGATGCAATTTTATCAACATTTGTTAATTACCCAAAAGCGTCTTAAATCGCTTAAAAATGGCCTTAAATTTAATTTGATCGAATTTTAACAACTACAAAAAAGTTGTAAAAACACAAAACCTCGCAAAAGCGAGATTTTGAATTATAAAAAACAGGTGTAAAACCCTTAAAAACGTCAATTAATTATATTTTAGCATATGCATCAGCATGAACTTTAGCAACAGCTCTTCCTGATGGATCATTCATGTTTTTAAAAGCCTCATCCCACGCTAAAGCCACTTTTGTACTACAAGCTACACTAGCCTCCTGAGGAACGCTTAAAGCGGCTGCATCGCTTGGAAAGTGCTCGGAAAATATAGAACGGTAATAATACTCCTCCTTACTTGTTGGGGTCTGAATTGGGAATTTGTATTTAGCACTTGCTAATTGCTCATCCGAAACTTCTTTTGCAACCACTTCTTTTAAGGTGTCTATCCAACTATATCCTACACCATCACTAAATTGTTCTTTTTGCCTCCAAGCAACGCTTTCTGGCAACATGTCTTCAAAAGCTTTTCTTAACACCCATTTTTCCATGCCTTGTTTGGAGCGCGGATCAACACGTGTTCCGTCTATCATTTTATCTTGAGGGTTAATGCGCATAGCAACATCCATAAAGTCCTTATCTAAAAAAGGAACACGACCTTCAATACCCCATGCCGCCAAACTCTTATTGGCTCGCAAACAATCGTATTGATGCAATTTACTTAGTTTACGAACGGTTTCCTCATGAAACTCCTGAGCGTTTGGTGCTTTATGAAAATACAAATAGCCTCCAAAAATTTCATCAGCACCTTCACCTGAAAGCACCATTTTTATACCCATCGACTTGATAACACGGGCCATTAAATACATAGGTGTACTTGCCCTAACCGTTGTTACATCATAGGTTTCTAATTGATAGATAACATCTTTTATAGCATCCAACCCTTCCTGAATAGTAAATTGTATTTCATGATGGATGGTTCCTATATAATCTGCAACCTCTCGTGCTGCTGCCAAATCTGGAGACCCTTCTAATCCAACAGAAAACGAATGTAATTGTGGATACCAAGCCTCAGTTTTATCATCAGACTCTATTCGGCGTTGGGCATATTTCTTCGCAATAGCAGACGTTATAGAAGAATCTAAACCTCCTGATAGCAAAACACCATAAGGCACATCACTCATTAATTGTCTATGTACAGCGTCCTCCATCGCTTGACGGAGTTCAGTAATTTCAGTTTTGTTATGTGCTACAGCGGAATAATCAGTCCACTCTCGTTCATACCATCTAACCAATTCTCCAGTTTTACTGGACAAATAATGTCCTGGTGGAAAAAGCTCAATGTTAGTACAAACGCCTTCAAGGGCCTTTAATTCTGATGCCACATAAAAAGTTCCATATTCATCCCAACCCATGTATAAGGGAATAATCCCCATATGATCTCTAGCAACCAAGTATTCGTCCTTCTCAACATCATAAATGGCAAAACCAAACATACCGTTCAGATCGTCTATAAAATCAACACCCTTTTCTTTATAAAGAGCTAAAATAACCTCACAGTCGCTTTGAGTTTGAAAGTTGTAAGTGCTTTTTAATTGTTTTCTAAGCTCTCTGTGGTTATATATTTCACCATTGGCGGCTAAAACAAGTTGTTTGTCTTCACTCAATAAAGGCTGTTTCCCTGAAGATGGATCTACAATCGCTAAACGCTCATGAGCCATAATAACCTTATCATCGCTGTAAATTCCGCTCCAATCTGGACCTCTATGACGAATTTTTTTGGCCATCTCTAAAACCTGAGGCCTTAAATCTTCCGTTTTTTGCTTCAATTCGAAAGCACATACTATTCCACACATAATCTATTTCTTTTGATGTTTTTAAAATCTGACACAAATATGACTCTGAAATATGATTATTGAAAGTGTAAGCGGCAAAACGGTTACAAATGAAAACTAAATAACGGCAAGTAACCTAAATTTGAAACTTATTAAACATATTCTTCGTCGTATCTTTATAGAATGAAATAAGAGCCTTCACCTAATGCGCATGAATAATAATGTAAAAGTCAAAGCGTTAAATTTATGATGAAATAAACCTATTTATTTTAATTCCTTTATATTTATAAAAAAAATCTATGAAAAATTCAACTTTATTCTCCGTCTTAGCAATAGCTTGTATCATGTTATTTTCAACTAACATGGTGGCTCAAAATTTTAGCGATTTAGATAAAAGCCCAATGGATGCCGCTACGTTTCCTAGCGACTACAAAATTTCAGAAAAACAAGTCAAGGTTGTATACAGCAGACCGCAATTAAAAGGAAGAGATATTAATAAATTAGCGCCAAATGGGAAGGTATGGCGAACTGGAGCTAACGAAGCTGTAGAAATAACCTTATACCAAAACAAAAGGATTGGCGACAAGGAAGTGAAAGCGGGAACTTATTCCCTATTCACCATTCCTGGTGAAAAAGAATGGACGGTTATCTTAAACACCGATCTAAATGTTTGGGGAGCCTATTCTTATAATGAAGCCAACGACGTACTTAGAGTAAATGTACCAGTTAACGAAGACAAAAAATCTTTAGAAGCCTTCTCAATAGCTTTTGACGATGAAGGCAACATGCATTTAGGCTGGGATACCTTAAGACTAAAGGTTCCAATGAAATAATACTTAAAATCTTAACTTGATTCTAATAAAAAATGTTCCAAGAATTAACAGTCTTGGAACATTTTTTATTGGAATCTAAAGTTATCTCCTATTAAGGGATATTCAAATACTTATGAGTTTGTAACGACACTTTCCACTGCGGGTTTGCCATAACATAATCTACAATTAACGGCACCATCTTATCACGAACACTCCATTCGGGTTGCAAGTACAATATACAGTCCTTGCCCACTTTTGCCGCTTGTTCTTCAGCAAATTTAAAATCGCTCTTATTAAAAACAATCATTTTAAGCTCGTTTGCTTTTTGATATATTTCTTCTGTAGGAAGCTTCAATTTTTTAGGCGACAAACAAATCCAATCCCAAGTTCCAGATAATTTGTATGCCCCCGAAGTTTCAATATGTGTTTGTAAACCTTTTGCCTTAAGTTGCGCAGTCAAAGCCGTCATATCCCAAGTTAAAGGTTCTCCTCCCGTAACAACAATAGTTTTACTGTATTTAGCAGCATTCGCTACAATTTTTTCAGTCTCTGTAGGTGGATGCAGTTCTGCCAACCAACTTTCTTTCACATCACACCAATGGCAACCAACATCGCAGCCACCAATTCTAATAAAATACGCGGCGGTTCCTTTATGATAGCCTTCACCTTGAATGGTGTAAAACTCTTCCATTAAAGGCAACATCAACCCTTTATCTATTAGCTCTTGTCTTTCACTTCTTGTCATAGGTGCAAAGATAACTATTTCAGCATTTAAACATATTAAGTGCTTAAACTATTTAATTTTAAAATTTTATACAAACTATTCTAAATCATGTTTAGGAATAGACCTTCTTTCTTTATTAAAAAAACAACTTACATTTGAAATATGCCCCCCTAAAGTCATCTTCCTAAATTGTTCAAAAGAATTCCCTTTTGATTGATACAAGATTTGTATTTTTATGAAAAATTTTGAGATACATGGATAGAAAGGAAGCGTTCTTTAATCATATTACAGAAGGCAATGCAAACAAAGGCGAGTACATTACCTTAGGCTCGGCAATGTTAGACGGAGAAACGATAAAGAATGCCTATGTTAACATCCCTTTAAAAACCATGAATAGACATGGTTTAATTGCGGGAGCTACAGGAACTGGAAAAACAAAAACTCTTCAGGTAATCGCCGAAAACTTAAGCGAAAAAGGAGTTCCGGTGCTACTTATGGACGTTAAAGGAGATTTAAGCGGACTAGCAAAAGCCAGTCCAGGACACGCGAAAATTGACCAACGTCATGAACAAATTGGCTTACCTTTTGAAGCAAAGGGATTTCCTGTTGAAATACTAACCCTTTCAGCACAGAATGGGGTGAGACTTCGCGCAACCATTAGCGAGTTTGGACCTGTGTTGATATCTAGAATTTTAGATGTCACAAGCACCCAAGCCGGTATAATTTCAGTTATTTTTAAATACTGCGATGACCACAATTTACCTCTTCTAGATTTAAAAGATTTTAAAAAAATCTTGCAATATGCCACAAATGAAGGCAAAGAAGAATTTGAGCAAGCCTACGGTAGGATTTCTTCTGCTTCAACTGGTGCCATTTTAAGAAAGCTAGTAGAATTAGAACAACAAGGCGCAGATTTATTTTTTGGCGAAAAATCCTTCGATCCTCAAGACCTACTGAGAACAGATGAAAATGGAAAGGGATACATCAATATCATCCGTTTAACAGATATTCAAGACAAACCTAAATTATTCTCAACCTTTATGTTGAGCTTGTTAGCGGAAATATATTCTACCTTTCCAGAAAGAGGAGACTCAGGACAGCCAGAATTGGTCATGTTTATCGACGAAGCTCATTTAATTTTTAACGAGGCTTCCAAAGCCTTACTAAATCAAATTGAAAGCATCGTAAAACTAATACGTAGTAAAGGGGTTGGATTATATTTTGTTACCCAAAACCCGACCGATGTTCCCGAGGCTGTTTTAGCCCAATTAGGCTTAAAAGTACAGCATGCTCTAAGAGCTTTTACAGCAAAAGACAGAAAGGCCATAAAGCTGACAGCACAAAATTATCCAGACACAGAATATTACGATACAGCAAGCGTGCTTACTTCGTTAGGAACAGGTGAAGCCTTAGTTTCTGCCCTAGACGAAAAAGGCCGACCAACACCATTAGCAGCCACCATGCTCCGAGCACCTATGAGCAGAATGGACATTTTAACCGACTCAGAATTACAAGATTTACTTAATAACTCGAAATTAGTTAAAAAATACGCGGAAGAAATTGATAGAGAAAGTGCCTACGAAATGCTTCATGAAAAAATTGAAATGGCACAAACGGAAGCACTAAAAGAAAAGGCCCGCAAAGAAAAAGAAGCTCTTGAAAAAGCCGAATCTAGAAGCCGAAAAACATCAACTAGAAGAAGCAGTGCAACAAATCCAATATTAAAAGTACTAACAAGTGCTACTTTTATTAGAAGTGTTTTTGGCATTCTTACTAAAGTCATCAAAAAATAAACCCGTAACTTTGTCCTCTAAATAAAATTATCCCCTTAATTTATATGAAAAAATCTATTCTTAGTTTAGCCCTAGTAGGCCTCGTTTTAATGGGTTGTAAAAACGAACAAGATCCATTTCAAATTAGTAAACAACACATTGGTTTATTAACAGATTCAACAAAAGTAAAAGATTTAAAAGCCGTTTTTGTGAACGATTCAGTTGTAGAAAGACTACTGGATAATGAGTTTACCTTCAACAGAACCGATATCGACATTTTTGATAAAACAGGAAATAAACTGCTTACTTTAACTCCTAAAAATATCCAAGACCCGGAATCTACCATTGAAACTATAAAGGTATTAGACCCTAGATTTAAAACTACCAAAGGTGTTTCAACCTTAAGCACATTTGGAGATATAGAAAAAAACTACAAAATTTCAAGCATACAAAATACACTTAAAAACGTAGTGATATTTGTAAATGAAATCAATGCGTTTTTCACCATTTCGAAAACAGAATTACCTTCTGAACTTCAATTTGACACAAGCGCACAAATTGACGCTGTACACATTCCGGAGAAGGCAAAAATTAAATATTTTATGGTTGGCTGGTAAGCCAAATTAAAAATTGAATTCGAAGTTGAAACCAAGAAAACATGCAAAAAGAGAAGAAATACACCATACAGAAAGCACCTTTTATAGTTCCAACCACCGATGGAAAAATAATTAAAGAACATTTCGGAAATGCTTCAAAAGGAGACGCTAATATAAGCATCGCACACATGGTGGCACCAGCTGGCTGGAGCGAACCTTTCCAAACTCCAAAATTCGACGAGTACACCTTTATTATAAAAGGTAAAAAACAATTTATAATCGATGGTGAGGAAATCATTTTAGAAGCTGGACAATCCATTAAAATAGAGAAAAACACTAGAGTACAATACTCCAACCCTTTTACAGAACCATGTGAATACCTTGCTGTTTGCCTGCCCGCTTTTTCCATGGACCTAGTTAACAGAGAAAACGAATGAAATTGGTTCTGCAAAAAACAATAGGCTTATTTATTAATTTAATTGGCCTATTATCCCCAAAATTAGCTGCCAGAATAGCTTTGTTCTTATTTACAAAACCCTTGAAAGGGCAAATAAACGAGAAACAATCCGACTTCTTGGATACAGCCTTTAGAGAAGAGCTTACCTACAACAACATGCCCATTATGACGTATCGTTGGCTTGGGACTAAGGAAACTGTTTTATTGGCACATGGTTGGGAAAGCAATTCGGCAAGATGGCAAACCTTAATCACCAATTTGAAAAAAAGAGGTTACGGAGTGGTTGCCCTTGATGCTCCTGCTCATGGCCGATCGGGTAGCAACAGATTTAATGCCATTATTTATTCTGAATTTATAAAAGTAGTATCGGAACGCTTTCAACCTAAAATCATAATCGGACATTCGGTGGGCGGAATGGCCACGGCGTATTTCCAACATAAATATCAAAAAGAATCCATTCAAAAATTAATTCTACTGGGTGCTCCCTCAGAATTCACAGATGTTTTAAAACGATACACAGACATGCTTGGCTTTAGCAAACGGGTTAAAAAACATCTTAATTTGATGATTAAAGAACGTTTTGGAGAATATCCTGAAGCTTTTTCAACAGCAAACTACCTAGAAAATATCAATTCAAAAGGACTAATTATTCACGATAAAAAAGACAGAATAATCCCATTTAATGATGCCGTTTTAATTAAAACCAAATACAAAAACAGCACGCTAATTTCAACAGAAGGATACGGCCACTCGCTAGCTACAGACGAAGTTTCAAACTATATTTACGATTTTTTAGACAACTAAAGTTGTTATCTTTGCCTTATGGAAGAAAATTTAAAACGAATTAATAAATTTTTAAGTGAAGTCGGATATTGTTCTCGTCGCGAAGCCGACAAACTTATCGATGCGGGTCGCGTAACCATTAATGGCGAAGTTCCTGAAATGGGAACTAAAATTGGCCCAAACGACGTGGTTCATGTAGATGGAGAACTAATAAAAAACACTAAAGAGCAGTTTGTTTATCTAGCCTTCAATAAACCTGTAGGTATTGTTTGTACAACGGATACCCGTGTAGAAAAAGACAACATTATCGATTATATTAATTATCCGAAACGTATTTTCCCAATTGGAAGATTAGATAAGCCTAGCGAGGGCTTAATTCTATTAACGGATGATGGTGATATTGTAAATAAAATACTTCGAGCCAACAACAACCACGATAAGGAATATATTGTTACGGTTGATAAACCTATTTCTCAAACGTTCATAAAACACATGTCAGAAGGGGTGCCTATCTTGGACACCATCACTAAAAAATGTGTGGTTGAAAAACTGGGGACTTATGAGTTCAGAATCATCCTTACTCAAGGCTTAAACCGTCAGATTCGTCGTATGTGTGAATATTTAAATTACGACGTACAGACATTAAAACGCGTTAGGATTATGAACATAAAACTTGATATGCCTGTAGGAAAATATAGAGAACTTACAAAAACCGAATTTAATGAGCTTTCTGAATTACTGGCAGATTCTGCTCAAGATGTTACTACCACAAGCAAACCAAGCAGAAGGAAAAAAAAGTAGAAGACACATATCCCTTGTCACCTAACCATCCCAAGGCATAACTTAAAAACTTTTAGAACATACAATAGAAAAGTTCTAATTTGTGAAGAAGGCAGAAGCAGCAACCATGGAGTGGACTTCAACTTTTTTGGACACTAATTAGTTGTTTATTATAAACCAAAAGAAAAAACACCTAGCAACCCAACAGGCGGAAACAGGTAGCTACACCATATTTTGGAGTTGAACCACCTCGGGCTGTCTTTCAAAATTTTGTAATTCTCTTAAAGAAAAAGGCATCAATTTTATTATTGGAGCCTCACATTCGATTTAAAGGATAAGTAGGCGAACAAGCCATCATCTTTGTAAACAATCCCTATCCTTAAACGACGCTTCAGGGTTTAAGGATAGGGATCAGTTGTTCGCCAAATAATTCTTATTTATGACGTAGCTCTCGAGCTAGCAAAGTATTTTTCAACAGCATAGCAATAGTCATAGGTCCTACTCCTCCAGGAACCGGAGTAATAAAACTAGCTTTCTTGCTTACATGTTCAAAATCTACATCGCCTGTAATAGCATAACCTTTTGGAGAGTTTTCATCTACAACACGGGTAATACCTACATCAATAATAACCACATCATCTTTTACCATTTCCGCTTTTAGGAAATTAGGAACACCTAAAGCTGTAATAATAATATCTGCTTGAGAAGTTATTTGAGTAATGTTTTTTGTGTGACTATGGGTAACAGTTACAGTGGAGTTTCCAGGAAAACCTCGCCTTCCCATTAAAATACTCATAGGTCTTCCAACAATATGAGAACGACCAATAACAACAGTATGCTTCCCTTTGGTTTCTACATTATATCTATCCAATAATTCAAGAATACCGAATGGAGTTGCTGGAATAAAAGTCGACATATCTAAGGCCATTTTACCAAAGTTCATGGGGTGAAATCCATCCACATCTTTATCAGGATCTACAGCCATTAAAACTTTTTGAGTATCTATTTGTTTTGGTAATGGCAACTGAATGATAAATCCATCAATATCCGGATTGTTGTTCAGTTCTTCAATTTTATCCAAAAGCTCAATCTCACTAGTGGTGTTGGACATTCTAACCATAGTAGATTCAAATCCTACTCGTTCGCAAGCTTTTACTTTACTAGCAACATAGGTTAAACTAGCTCCATCGTTTCCAACAATAATAGCAGCTAAATGAGGCACTTTCTCTCCTTTAGCTTTCATTTTTTTTACTTCTTCAGCAATTTCATTTTTAATGTCGTTGCTAACTTTTTTTCCGTCTAGTATTACCATGCCTATTAGTTTTCAATCCTAGTTGCAGTTTTCAGTAGGCTAACTTAATCTTGTTTATATAGATTGTGAACTAAGCTTGTCCGAATCACTCCAAATTTGATCGAATTATTAATCATATAATTTGTTAATTTATCTCATTCCTTTCATTGCCTGCATAATGGCTTTCCCTTTTCCACCTTGCATCATCTTCATCATCTTGCTCATTTGGTCGAACTGCTTAAGCAACTGATTCACCTCTTGTACCGAAGTTCCCGATCCTTTAGCAATACGCTTTTTTCTGCTGGCATTGATAACCGATGGACTTGTACGCTCCAAAGGTGTCATAGAATGGATAATTGCTTCAATACCTTTAAAAGCATCGTCATCGATATCAATATCTTTCATCATTTTTCCAGCTCCAGGAATCATTCCAATAAGGTCTTTCATATTACCCATTTTCTTGATTTGCTGAATCTGCTTTAAGAAATCGTCAAATCCAAATTGATTTTTAGCAATTTTCTTTTGGATTTTTCTAGCTTCTTCTTCATCGTATTGCTCTTGAGCTCTTTCCACAAGAGACACAACGTCTCCCATTCCAAGAATTCGATCTGCCATACGAGACGGATAGAAAATATCGATAGCTTCCATTTTCTCACCTGTACCAATAAACTTAATAGGTTTATTTACTACTGATTTAATAGAAATAGCAGCTCCACCACGAGTATCACCATCTAATTTTGTTAAGATTACCCCATCAAAATTCAAGACATCGTTAAACGCTTTTGCGGTATTAACAGCATCCTGACCAGTCATAGAATCCACTACAAATAGAGTTTCTTGTGGTTGAATGGCTTTATGGATATTTGATATTTCGGTCATCATGGCTTCATCTACTGCCAAACGACCCGCCGTATCTATAATCACAACATTAAACCCATTGGCTTTAGCATGAGCCACACCTGCTTTTGCAATGGCTACCGGATCGGTATTGCCTCTATCGCTAAAAACCTCTACATTTATTTGCTCTCCAACTACATGTAATTGGTCTATTGCAGCAGGACGGTAAACGTCACAGGCTACTAATAAAGGCTTTTTTGTTTTTTTGTTTTTAAGAAAATTAGCCAGTTTTCCGGAAAAGGTTGTCTTACCAGAACCCTGTAGACCAGACATTAATATAATACTCGGATTTTCAGACAGATTAATTCCTGCAGCATCTCCTCCCATTAATTCGGTTAACTCGTCCTTAACGATTTTAACCATTAATTGTCCTGGCTGAAGCGTAGTTAATACGTTTTGTCCAAGAGCTTTTTCTTTTACTCGAACGGTAAATTCTTTAGCAATTTTAAAGTTAACATCGGCATCTAAAAGCGCTCTACGAACTTCTTTTAAGGTTTCGGCAACGTTTACCTCTGTAATACTTCCGTGTCCTTTAAGAACATGTAAGGCTTTATCTAACTTTTCGCTTAAATTATTAAACATAATAGATCTTCATTTTTAAGTGGCACAAAAATAGGAATTTCAAGTGTATTTATGAAGTTAAGTATAGATTTAATTACACAAAAAAAGAGTTGCTAAATTTAGCAACCCTTTAATCAATTCAACTTGTAATTAACACTATAACTAAATTATATAAGAAGTTTAATATTGGCATAGGAATTTTCAAGTGCTTTTTGAACTTTAGTGTCGTCCAACCAACTCACTTCCGTAATCCCTTCATTTTCTTGAGGTGTCAAAACGCCGTCATAAGAAGTTTTCATTTCAAACCAATAAGTTATTTTAATTTTATTCCTCCCATTTCGTCTAAAAATATGATAGGTCGTTTCCAAAGGCTTCACTATTTTCAAGCCTTTTACTCCTGTTTCTTCCTCTACTTCTCGAATGGCAGTAAGCTCAATGGCTTCCTTTTTTTCGGTTTTACCTTTAGGTAAATCCCATTTGTCATTTCTATAAATAAATAAAATTTCCCCCTTATCATTATAAACCTTTCCTCCTCCAGCAACCACATTAGGCAGTTTTTTTAAAAACTTTTTTAGAAGTTTGTCCTCATCATCATGTATAAGTCTTACTTCATTCAAACTAGTCTTATTAAGTTCTTTTACAACCTTGTTTAGATCGACCGTTTTTAAAATATAATTTTTAAAACCTTTTTCTTTTTCAACCTTAGTGGTTAAAACTATAGGTTTATCGTTTACAAAAACTTTATACATAAGACGATTAAGACATTTTTATCTTGTAAAAATAAAAACTTTTGGCTCAAAACAATAAATTTCTTTAGTAATTATAATTCAAAAATCAAATTCACAAATTAATTAAAAATGTGTAATTTTGCAGTTATGATTTTCAACAAACATACAGCAAGAAAAACAGCGGAAGTTTTATTGCAAATAAACGCTATTAAATTAAGTCCAACCGAGCCTTTTACCTGGGCATCAGGATGGAAATCACCTATCTATTGCGACAATAGAATCGTATTATCGTTTCCTACCATACGTAACTACATTCGCGAAACCATGGCTAAGCAAATCGAAAAGCAATATGGGAAACCAGATGTTATTGCAGGAGTTGCTACGGGAGCTATTGGTATTGGCATGCTAGTTGCCGAGTATTTAGGCGTACCTTTTATATATGTACGCCCAGAAGCCAAATCGCACGGAAGGCAAAACCAAATTGAAGGGTACGCGGAAAGCGGACAAAACGTGGTAGTGATTGAGGATTTAATTAGTACGGGAAAAAGCAGTTTAAATGCAGTGAAAGCATTAAAAGATGCCAACCTGAATGTAAAAGGAATGATAGCCATTTTTTCCTACGGCTTTGATGTTGCCAATAAAAGCTTTGAAGAAGAGAACATTTTTGTTGAAACATTAAGCAATTACGAAACCCTGCTAGAGGAAGCTTTAGAAACAAATTATATTTCACAAAAGGAATTAGCAACATTAGCAGATTGGAATGCCAATCCAAGTAAATGGAACGGCAATAACCCCGTTTAACATAAAAGATATGAACTTAGAATCACAAACAGTAAAAGTAGATAAATCGCAAGAAGAGGTGTTTAACTTTTTATCTGAAATTAAAAACTTCGAAAAACTAATGCCAGATAACATTAATAAGTTTGAAGTATTAGGAGAAGATAAATTTTTATTTGCCCTTAAAGGGATGCCAGAAATTGTTCTTAAGAAAAAAGAATTAGTAGCTCCAAACAAAATTGTTTTAGGAGCTGCAGGTGGAAAAATAGATTTTTCTTTAACAGGCCTTATTACCGAAACTGAGCCAGGAAAAAGCGAAGTAAAACTCATGTTTGACGGCGACTTCAACGCCATGATGGCCATGATGATAAAAGGACCAATCTCTAAATTTATTGAAACTCTTGCAGGAAATATTCCTCAAGCCGTTTAATACAATAATTGAATTTGTTTTAAGTCGAACTCTTTTAAAACCTCGTCTTCTAATAGAATTTGTAGGTTCCCAGATTGAGTAACCGATTTAATAAAACCCAAAAACATAAAACCTTCAGCATCTTTAAATGTTGAAGGTTTGTCTTTTCTAAACAAAACCTTTTCGTAAGCAGACTTCAATTCTTGAAACTTGCCTTGTTCCAAAAGCTTGAAATAACCATTCAAATCTGCAACTAAAACCTGAAGGATTTCATCTAAATCAAACACCTTTCCTGAAATAAGTTGAAGCGAAGACGCCTTAGGCAAACCTGCAAAATTGGTTTGATTAACATTTAAACCAATGCCAACTATAGTTTCCTTCAACCGATTCTGCTTAATGACATTTTCAATTAAAACACCACAAATCTTTTTATCTGCTGACAAAATGTCGTTGGGCCATTTAATGCGCAGTTTGGGTATTAAAAATCGATCCAAGGTCTTTACTATAGCTAAAGAAGTCACCATACTAATATAAAAACTCTTATCAATATCCAACCACGATACATCTTTTAAAACACTAAACATAAGGTTCTTAGATGCTTCCGATGCCCAAACTGTCCCCATCTGCCCTCGCCCTTGGGTCTGGAAATCTGTTACAACAACGGTAGCATCGGCAACTAGTTGACTCGCGCTTAACTGCTTTAAATAGTTGTTTGTAGAATCGATGGCACTAAGTTTGATTATACGCATTATATTATAGTTATATTTGTACAGTAAAATCTTATGAAAATTTTAGAGTATAAAGAACTAAAAAATAATAACTTTGCACAAATTAAAAATCATTAATGGCGAAAAAAGAATCTAACGCAGACCTGCTAATAGCAAATATCTTAAGTGGAATTGAAGATGTAAAAGGAGAAGACATCAATATACTCGATTTACGAGAGATTGACAATACAGTTTGCGACTACTTTATTATATGTGAAGGCAAATCTAACACTCAGGTGAATGCCATTGTAAATTCCATTCAAAAAAAGGTAAGTAAAGAATTAAAAGATAAACCTTGGCATATTGAAGGTGAAGATAATGCGGAATGGGTTTTAATGGACTATGTAAACGTAGTGGTACACGTGTTCCAAAAACAAATTAGAGAATATTACGATATAGAAGGTCTCTGGGGAGACGCTAAAATAACGGTTATTGAAACAAAATATTAAAACGAATTAATGTCAAAAAAGAAAAATATAAACCCTAAAAAACCAAAATTCAGTCCTTACTGGATTTATGGTATTATCATAGTCATCTTTTTAACCATGCAAGTGTTTAGTGGGAGTAGCTTTCAGGAAACTGGAACAACAACCCCTTCACAATTCATGAACTTTTTATTAGATGGCGATGTTGAAAAAGTTGAAATAGTTAATAGGCGCGAAGCAAAGGTATACTTAACACCGGAAGCTGAACAGAAGGAAATTCATAAGCAATCGAAGCCTTCTACCATATTACCATCAACTACTAAAGCACCTAATTATAAGTTTGAATTTGGAGATCTACAAAATTTCGAAGACGATATTGCTAAAGCCATTTCTGAGCAACACTTAGATCCAAAACCAAAAATTGAATACAAAACGGAACAAAACCTCTGGGGCGATTTTCTAATAGGCTTACTTCCTTTTATTCTTTTAATTGGAGTTTGGGTATTTATTATGCGTCGTATGTCTTCTGGAGGCGGCGGCGGTGGCGGTGGCCAAATTTTCAACATAGGAAAATCTCGTGCAAAACTATTTGACGAAAATACCGATGTAAAAACATCATTTAAAGATGTTGCTGGATTAGAAGGGGCTAAAGAAGAGGTGCAAGAAATTGTAGACTTTCTTAAAAACCCGGAAAAATATACAAATTTAGGAGGTAAAATTCCTAAAGGAGCCTTATTGGTAGGACCTCCAGGAACTGGTAAAACCTTATTGGCAAAAGCGGTTGCAGGAGAAGCGAAAGTACCGTTCTTCTCATTATCTGGATCGGATTTTGTTGAAATGTTTGTGGGTGTTGGAGCGTCTAGAGTAAGAGACCTTTTTAAACAAGCGAAAGAAAAATCACCCGCCATCATATTCATTGACGAAATTGATGCCATTGGTCGTGCAAGAGGTAAAAACAACTTCTCTGGTTCTAACGATGAAAGAGAAAATACCTTAAACCAACTATTAACAGAAATGGATGGTTTTGGTACCAATACCAATGTCATAGTTTTAGCGGCAACAAACAGAGCGGATGTTTTAGATAAAGCATTAATGCGTGCTGGACGTTTTGATAGACAAATCTTTGTGGACCTTCCAGATATTCGTGAACGTAAAGAAATTTTTGAAGTTCATTTAAGACCTCTTAAAAAAGCGGAAGAATTAGATATCGACTTCCTAGCAAGACAGACTCCTGGTTTTTCAGGAGCTGACATTGCCAACGTATGTAACGAAGCTGCCCTAATTGCGGCTAGACAGGAAAAGAAATCTGTAGACAAACAAGACTTCTTGGATGCTGTAGACAGAATTGTTGGTGGTTTAGAGAAGAAAAATAAAATAATGACGGTAGCCGAAAAAAGAGCCATTGCTTTTCACGAAGCAGGTCACGCTACCGTAAGTTGGATGTTAGAACATGCTGCACCACTGGTTAAAGTAACCATAGTGCCTCGTGGACGTTCCCTAGGAGCTGCTTGGTATTTACCTGAAGAACGCCTTATCGTTCATCCAGAACAAATGCTGGACGAAATGTGTGCGGCTTTAGGTGGTCGTGCTGCCGAAAAAGTAATGTTCGATAGAATCTCTACTGGAGCTTTAAGCGACTTGGAAAAAGTAACCAAACAAGCTAGAGCCATGGTGACCATTTATGGCTTAAGTGATAAAGTTGGAAACCTAACTTATTACGATTCTTCAGGACAAAACGAATACGGCTTTACGAAACCTTACAGTGAAAAAACAGCGGAGTTAATTGATAATGAGATTTCACGCATCATTGAAGAACAATATCAAAGAGCCGTTCAACTGCTTATCGACAATAAAGATAAACTGACAGAATTAGCTGAAGTGTTACTAGAAAAAGAAGTGATTTTCAAGGACAACCTAGAAAAGATTTTCGGAAAACGTCCTTTTGAAAAGGATGAAATGGTTCCTAATAAAACAGAAGTAAAAGAAGAAAAAAAAGAACTTGACAAAAGCGAAGAGGAATAAAATAACTCATATATATTTGTTAAGGATAAGCAAAAATCTTAAATTGACCCTATGGTTAATTTAAGATTTTTTATATTTGACATGAAGCCCACGATACTTTGATTAATAGCAGAAAATTAAATGAGTCTTTTTAGAAAATTATTTGGTTCTAAATCTGAAAAATCGGAAGAAGAATTAAAGTCGCAAGACCGAGGCAAATATATGCCTGAAATAAAACTACCTGTAGACGAAAGGTTTACTATAAACTTTAAGGCTAATGGTGGCAAATTTCTGTATTGTGAAAATTTAGACGAAGTTTTTGGCGCTTTAGATAATATCCTACAAGAGAACAATTGGAACGACAGTAAAGCACTTATCTACGATAATAATTTAAAAGCCCGTTTTAAGGATTTTAATTTAATAGCTTCCAATTACTCCCAAGAAGCAACCTATTTTATTAGTACCTGCGAAAATTTAATTGCTGATGAAGGATCACTTCTAATCTCTTCAAATCAAATAGCTGAAAAAAAGCTAAAAGAACTTCCTGATAATTTTATTGTTTTTGCCACTACTAGCCAAATTGTTGAAAATTTAAGCGAAGGCTTAAGAGCTATTAAATCTAAAAATCCGCAAAGAATACCTACAAACATTACCGCCATAAAGCACTTTAAAACATTAGAAGAAAAAGACTTTTTGTCTTATGGTAGTAGTTCAAAAAACTTATATTTGCTACTTTTAGAAGATTTATAGCAGTTTACTTAATAAACTAACTAACCATCTCTATATTTAAAACGACTAACCAATCCTATAGTCGCTTTTAAATAGAGAATCAAATACAAACGAATGAAGGAAATTTTAGTGAGATCGCTTTCTGGTCTTTTATATGTTTCTTTATTGATTTTCTCTCTTTACAACAAGCATGTATTCATAGTCTTGTTTTTTATATTTGGACTTATTTGTGTTGCCGAACTAAAAAAACTTATCCATTATAAATCCTTCATACCCTATGTCGTATTTACAATTTTATATGGGATATTCGGATATTGGCAGTTTGTAATGAAATCTACCAATGGCTTAACTGAAGCCACACAAATCCTTCAAGTAATAACTATATTCGTGCAATTGCTACTCATTAAGGATTTATTCACTGAAAAGAACATTCCTTTATTTGTTTCAAAGAAAATAATCCTTACCACTTTTTACTTATCCAGCGGATTTGTATTCTTGGTGTTAATAGCCAATTACCACCATACCTTCAATCCATTGGTAATTTTAGGGGCTTTTATCTTGGTATGGACAAACGATACATGTGCCTATCTTGTAGGAAAGAATTTTGGTAAACAAAAGCTGTTCCCAAGCATTTCACCTAAAAAAACAGTGGAAGGCTTTTTAGGGGGATTATTTTTCGCTTGTGTAGCAAGTTATTTTATTGCTACCTTTACCGATACTTTAAATTTCAACCATTGGTTGATATTAAGTATTATCATTAGTGTTTTTGGAACACTTGGCGATTTAATAGAATCGAAATTTAAACGTCAAGCAGGGGTTAAAGACAGTGGGGTTATTATGCCAGGACACGGCGGATTATTAGATAGGTTTGATAGCATTATTTTTGCTGCTCCTTTTATATATTTATTTTTACGAATTATAAATTATGTTTCATAAAGAAGGCCATAAAATTATTTTAGTAACTCTTATAATAGTAGTTGCTGCGTTTTTACTTACGGATAGTTTTGTAACGATTCCTTGGTTAAGTACCTTGTTGATGATTGTATTCTTGATGTTTTTAATACTCATCTTACAATTTTTCAGAAATCCAAAACGTTTTACCCATAGAAATGCCGATGTAGTAGTCTCGCCTGTTGATGGAAAAGTAGTAGTTATTGAAGAGGTGTTTGAAAAAGAATATTTCAACGAAAAACGCCTTCAAGTAAGCGTGTTTATGTCTCCAATAAACGTACACGTAACACGCCACCCTATTGGAGGAAAAGTGCTTTTTAGCAAATATCACAAAGGAAAATACTTGGTGGCTTGGCATCCAAAGGCAAGTGAAGAAAATGAACGCACAACTGTAGTTGTAGAGAATCCAACCTATGGAAAAGTGTTATATAGACAAATAGCTGGAGCTCTGGCAAAACGCATTGTTAATTACGCCAAAGTAGATGATACGGTGTTGCAAGGAGAGGATTCCGGATTTATAAAGTTTGGTTCTAGAGTGGATTTATTTCTACCTTTGGGGACAAATATTAAAGTAGAACTAAATCAAAAAGTACGTGGTGGGGAAACCATCATAGCAGAAAAATAATGAGTTCAGAAGAGTTAGATAAAGAATTTCAAGAAGCTGTAGCTAGGATTAACGCTTATACAGAACCATTTCCTGCAGACTTTTTATTGCGTTTATATGCTTATTACAAGAAAGCCACAAACGACTACGGACTTCCAAGTAGTAGCAAACCGCTAATTTCTGCCTTTAAAACAAATGCCTTGTTTCAGATTAAAAACATTACTCAAGACGAAGCGAAACAAACCTACATCGATCTAGTAAATAATTATTTTCTATACAGAAAATAACCCTTTTTCCTCAGTCAAAACTTAAAATCAGAGGCCACCTAATACATCCAAGTAAAGAGCTTTCCCAGACTTTTTAAAACCTGGTACAATAATTTACCTGCCCAAGTTGCTACCTGCTCTTAGACGAGACGTTCTAATAACATCAACACAACAGAAGTCTTATATTATTTATCAAATACAAACTCCAAAGGCATTCCTATAGCACCATTAGGAAAACTAATCCCTAATAAAGCAGAAATGGTTGGTGCTATATCTACAATTCTTGTTTTTTGTAAAGTGCTCCCTGCCGCAATACCTTTTCCATAAAATAAAAGTGGCACATGGGTGTCATAATTTAGCCCAGAGCCATGTGAAGAACCGGTCTTGCTATAAGACAAATAACTTGGATCATTCACTATTAAAACATCTCCTGAACGTTTTTGACTAAACCCGTTTTGAACTAATTCTTCAATACCTGTAGTAAAGGAAGTAGACCCCATAGCTGTAGCGGTATAAGCCTTATCTATATTTGGGTATGTAATAACTTCATGCACTATTTGTTTTTGAACAGTTTCTAAATCTAAATTCAATAAAGCAAGCTTTTCTCTATTCAAGAATATTTGATCGTTGCTTATGCTTTCTATCAAATCTGACGCACCAAATCTCTTGGTCATAAAAGCATGAAGCTTCTCTTTCCTTGCTTTGTTATCAACGTAACCAGCTGGAATATCAACACTCTGTAAATAGGAAGGTACCTCAACAGCTCCATGATCGGAAGTTAAAAACAAAGTGTACTGCCCCTTCCCTACTTTAGCATCAAGCGCCTGAATAAAACGCTCAATATCTTTATCTAAACGGATATACGTATCTTCAACTTCTTTGGAATTAACACCAAAATTATGCCCCACATAATCAGTACTAGAGTAACTTAAGGTAAGCACATCTGTAAATTCATCCTGACCAAGTTGCTCTCCATCAAGAGCTGCAATAGCAAAATCTGTAGTTAAATTGTTTCCGTAGGCCGTGGCTTTTAAAATATCGAATCCTTTATTGTCTTTACTCAATGCTTTTAAATCATATGGAAAGGTAGCTGTTTCCTTTCCTTTAAAGCCTCCTTCAAACGTATTTAAGTCGGAACCGCTTTCTGTGTAAGTTGAAATATCATACAAGGTATTCCAAGTGGTTAAATAGGATTCAGCAGCATCGGAAGCATTAAAATTCGCTACCCATTCTGGTAATTCATTTCTATAAAATGAACTGGTAATCCAACGCCCCTCGTCTTCTCCATGAAACCAATAGGCGGCGTTTGCCGTGTGCCCTGCTGGTAAAACAGCTCCGCGATCTTTCATAGAAATACCTATCGTTTTTCCTCGCATTTGTGTATACAATCTATTCTCATCAGCAAACGAAGTTGTTAGCATTCTGCGTGGCGACATGTGTCCTGCATCATGCTTCGTCCCTACAGAGCTTACCGTATCATCACCTGCGCAATATACCGACTTTCCAAGCGCTTTATCATACCAATTATTAGCAATGACTCCGTGATATTTTGGAGTCGTTCCTGTATAAATAGATGCGTGTCCTGGTCCCGTATAGGTTGGCGTGTAGTTGTAATGATTGTTTTTACAATTAAACCCCTCATTCATCAAGAGCTTAAATCCACCTTCACTATATTTGTTGTAAAATCGAGTTAAATAATCGTAACGCATTTGGTCTACAACTATGCCAACAACTAATTTTGGATGATCTTGTACCACAGGTGCATTATTAACAAATACAGCAGTTTCACTTTGAGATTTACAAGAAATACTTAATATTGCAAGACTTAGGACTAAAACTAGATTTTTCATTTTAAATACGGATTTTGAAACTCAAAAATAAGGAATTTAACACATCGGTATTTAAAATTAAGGTTAAAAAGCTTTAGTTTTTATACATTAGCAGGAACAAATTACAATATGACATACCTTCATAATATTGGGGCTTATTTTATAATGATAAAAGACATGTTTCGCAAACCAACCAAATGGTCTGTAATGAAACATCTTATTCTTAAAGATATTGACGATTTAATTATTGGATCCTTAGGTATCGTAGCCTTTATCTCGTTCTTTGTGGGTGGTGTGGTAACCATTCAAACAGCTTTAAACATTACAAGCCCAATAATTCCAAAATACTTGGTTGGTTTTGCAACCAGACAATCCATAATTTTAGAGTTTGCTCCAACCTTTATTTCCATTATTATGGCTGGAAAGGTTGGCTCATTCATTACATCAAGTATAGGTACCATGCGTGTTACTGAACAAATTGACGCGCTAGAAGTTATGGGTATAAACGCCATTAATTATCTGGTTTTCCCAAAGTTCATTGCTTTAATGTTGTATCCTTTTGTTATTTCTATTGCCATGTTTCTAGGAATTATTGGAGGTATGGCAGCTTGTATTTATGGCGGTTTTAGCACCTTAGATGATTATATCATCGGACTTCAATTAGATTTTATTCCGTTTCATATTACCTACGCATTTATTAAAACCATAATTTTTGCCTTTGTTTTGGCAACCATCCCATCGTTTCATGGTTATTTCATGAAAGGTGGTGCCTTAGAAGTAGGAAAAGCAAGTACCACAGCCTTTGTTTGGACGAGTGTGGTTATAATCCTTTTAAACTATGTATTAACTCAACTCCTACTTAGCTCATGATAGAAGTAAAAAACGTCCATAAATCTTTTGACGATGCCCACATTTTAAAAGGCATTTCTACAACTTTCGAAAAAGGAAAGACCAGTCTAGTAATTGGACAAAGTGGTTCTGGAAAAACGGTTTTCTTAAAGTGTTTATTAGGCTTGTTTTATCCAGAGGAAGGTAGCATTTCTTACGATGGAAAAGTGTACTCGGATTTGGATGCCGATGAAAAAAGAAAACTTCGCTCCGAAATGGGAATGGTTTTTCAAGGGAGTGCCTTATTCGATTCGATGACCATCATGGAAAACGTCATGTTCCCGTTACGCATGTTTACCAAACAAAGTAAAAGCGAAATGGAAGATCGTGCGAATTTTGTTTTAAAACGTGTAAACTTAGATGGTGCCCATAAAAAAATGCCTAGTGAGGCTTCAGGAGGCATGCAGAAAAGGGTAGCCATCGCACGAGCTATTGTGAACAAACCAAAGTATTTGTTTTGCGATGAGCCTAACTCGGGCTTAGATCCCAAAACAGCTATTGTTATCGATAATTTAATTCATGAAATTACCGAGGAATACAATATCACTACCGTAATAAACTCCCACGACATGAACTCCGTTATGGAAATAGGAGATAAAATCGTGTTCCTGAAAGATGGGTTAAAAGCATGGGAAGGTTCTAAAGAAACCATTTTTAAAACCGATAATGAAGTGGTTACCGACTTTGTTTACTCCTCAGAACTCTTTAAAAAAGTACGACAAATGTATTTAGAGGAAAGACATTAAACGCTTCTTCTCCATACCTTATCAACGCTTAAAGCCAGCTGCTTAATCACTAGTAGAAACAAAAATTCCAAAGAAACAGACTAAAAGAAAAACGATATCCTGGAGTCTCCTTCTTTGGAACTTAAAACTGGTATGGAAAATTAATTTATTCGCTTTACCACTATAGTGTCTAATTTTAATTTCACTTTTAGCCAACGCTCCAATTTGTTTTGCTCTTTGCCAATGTCACTTTCCTTAATCTTTGCCTTATCCCAAGCAATTAAAAACTCTGGAATGGTATCTGAAGTTTTAAAATCTGTTTGAATACGACTAGCATAACTGAAAGCTGACAGGTTTTCATAATTAATTTTTGCTTCGGCTACCACCTCGTTAAATGGAATGCTGTTTTTCTCTAAAGCCGATAACGTACGTAAGCGATTTTCAAGAAACTCGATTTTTTGCGATTGCGACATTAAATCAATAGAGTCTCGATAACGCAATTGCTCCATGTATCTCAAGTTGTCGTATTGCTCCGTTTTGCTTTGGTTAAATATAATTTTAGTATTGGCTAAATTTGGATAAGCATCTTTTTTATGTTTAATCAAATCAATGGTCGACTGTGGCACCTCACCCAACCCATAGGTGTTAAATTCAATAACTGATCCGGCATCACTGTACTTATAGATAACATTCTTCTTTATGTACTCAAAGTCTTCCAGGCCTCCTAGTTCATTTTCAACATATTTTCTAGCTTCTACATGAAAATTGCTTTCTTTTAAAACCTTTACAAAAGTCCAAACAGCTGGTACCATCACTATAATGGCCAACACTGAAGCAATTCTCGCTATACGTTTACGCTTGGCAGAATTGGCGTATTTAAGCATTGGAAATCTTAAAACCTTTAATACTATAAAGGTAGCTAAGGCTATAAATATGGTGTTAATGGTAAACAAGTACATGGCCCCAAAAAAGTACGACCAATTGGCTTTAGCCAATCCGTAGCCAGCGGTACACAATGGAGGCATTAAGGCCGTAGCAATAGCTACACCAAAGATTACAGAAGCGATGGTACCTTTTTTTGTGCGGGCAATAATCAATGCCAAACCACCAAAAAAGGCAATCAACACATCTCGAATATCTGGTTTTACACGTCCTAAAAGTTCAGAGGTATCTTCGCTAAGCGGAAATAACCAGAAAAATAAAAAGGCGGTCAATAAACTTAAAACAATCATGATGGCCAAGTTGATTAACGACTTTTTCATGGTATCAATATCGTTAACAGCCACAGACAATCCAATACCTAAAATAGGCCCCATAAGTGGCGAAATTAACATGGCTCCAATAACCACAGCAGTGGAGTTTGCATTTAAACCAATGGAAGCCACAAAAATGGAACATACCAAAATCCATGCGGTGGCACCCTTAAAGGAAATATCCTTTTTAATAGCCTCAATGGTTTCATCTCTATCTGTATCGTCCCTAAAATCTAAAAGCTCAATGATGAATTTTTTAAAATTCTGAATAAGGCCTTTAGCATCTTTCTTTACCGCTTGTTTTGAATCTTGGACGGCTTGATCTTTTTTGGAATTCTCTGCTGAAGCATTCGTAGTCGTTTCTTCTTCAGAAAAATTAAATTTATTTTCTTCCATGTTAGTTAGTTTAAAACCATAGTGCTAATATATAAATAAAACACAATCCGAATTAAGATTGGCCTAGTTGGTTGTGCATATTTTTTGAAAATTTACCCTAAGGAATTTCCAAATTTTTCTTTTACCTGATGAAGCACAACTTTTATGTCTTGTTCTTTTGATTTTGGATAAATAAGAAGCACCTCTTCTTTATCCACAATAATATAATCCTTTAATCCATCAACTACTACAACCTTACCTTTTGGGGTTCTTATCATATTGCCTGAGGCATCTTCCAAAAGGGTTCTAGCATTAACTACAGCATTTTGGTTCTGGTCTTTTTCTAGTTTATCGTACAAACTCCCCCAAGTACCTAAATCGTTCCAATCAAACGTAGCAGGAATAACATACACGTTTTTCGACGCTTCCATGATGGCGTAATCCACTGAAATGTTTTCGGCCTTTCCGTAGTTTTCACTTATAAAATCAGCTTCTTCCTCAGTATTATAAAAGGGAATCCCTTTTTCAAACAACTGAAATAAGCTGGCTTGATTCTTTTTAAAAGCTGCAACCACAGCATTTACATGCCACATAAAAATCCCTGCATTCCACAAAAAATTACCTTGTTCTAAAAATTGTTTTGCTGTGTGATAATCTGGTTTCTCCCTAAATTGTTCAACTTGTTTGACATGGTTTTTAGAGTGAGTGTGAAATTCAATATATCCGTATCCCGTATTGGGGAAGGTAGGCTGGATACCTAAAGTCATTAAGGCATCGTGTTTTGAGCAATAATCAAAAGCTTGTTGCACATTATCGGTAAAAGCTTGCTCATCTTCAATCCAATGGTCGCTCGGAGCCACAATCATAATAGCATTAGGGTTTTCCTTCTGTATTTTTAAAGAAGCATACAAAATACAAGGCGCTGTATTTCTCATAGCTGGTTCCAAAACCACCTGACGTTCGGTAACCTCAGGCAACTGTTCAAATACCAAATCCTTGTAACACGCATTGGTTAAAATAAAAATATGATCCTTAGGAATCAGTTTGGATAGCCTATGAAAAGTCTTTTGAATTAAGGTCTCTCCGGTTCCTAACATATCGTGGAATTGCTTCGGGAAATCTTGTGTACTAACAGGCCAAAACCTAGATCCTACTCCTCCTGCCATCAAAATGGCATAATAATCGTTCTTCATTACTGTATTGTTTTTATTGCAAGACACTAAGGTCAAGCAATTTGTATTATAAAAGTTGTATTATTAATAGAATCCCACCTCAACTGTCACTTTTGGAGTTCATAAAAATAAAGGTATTACTCCAATAACTCTACTTCTGCATTCGGGTTGAAAAGATACAATTTTCCTGTGCCTATTTCAACACACTCTATTCGTTTGGTTCGAGTATTTCCTTTTTTAAAAACCCTCCCATTATAAAGTCTAAAGGCGGCTCCTTTGGGTACTTCAAAAACATAGGTTTTATCCTTATCTGCATCATACTGCTTCAAAGCCAATGATAACGCTGCATCTGTATCACTACTTGCTTTTGGATTTTTAAAGTGTTTCGCTAAAAGCGGGAGGATCTCATGAGGAAACACCTGAGGATTTATAAAGGGCAACATCAGCCTTTGAAACGTATACTTCCATTCTTTACCGTGGGGCTTTATAAATTTACCAAACGTTTGATACGATTCAAAATGAGCTATTTCATGAATTAAAGTAATTAAAAACCGATACGGGTTTAAATTGGAGTTTACTGTAATAACATGAGTCCCATTAGGCAAACGCCTATAATCCCCATGCCTAGTTTTACGCTCGTTTTTTACCTTAACCGTTAAATGATCATGGTTTAAAAGCAATAAAACTTGCGGTACAGCAGATTGTGGAATATAGGTCTCTAGCTTATTTTGCATGCTACAAACATAAGTTTTTTGTTTCAGATTTTAATGCCTAATAATAAGTTTAGAAACCATCAACATCCAATGCCTTTTAATAACGTAATACATTTTATAAAACAACATCCCAACAAGGATTCCAAAACAACAGGTATCAAGCAACATGCAAATGAGTGTGACCCCATTCTCATATAAAGCTAAAACAACCTATACAAAAGAATCCCCCTGCCAACAAAATAACCGCCTGACACACAAAATTTTAAATAAATTTATAGTTGTACGATGTTAACCTTTCAATTTATGAATCATTAAGCTAATTGTATCCATTTTAAAACAGGACACAAAACAAGTACTTAAAACTATTACTAAATCTTTAATTTATTTAATGATGATTTTAACAAAAATTAAAAAACATGCTATGAAAATGACAAAACTCATTTTAGTTACTCTTTTAGTATCCTTCAGTTTTTCCTGTTCCCCTGAAGACGGGAAAGACGGGGCTACTGGTCCTCAAGGCAATGCGAACGTCATCGTATCTGACTGGCTTCAGGTTGAATTTGATCATGTTGATTCGAACAACAATTATGCCCGAATGTTAATTCCTATCGAAGACTTCGAGACTTTCCTACAGAATGGCGGAGTTGTTCAAATGTATATAAAACAATCAGTTGATGGTCGTCAATCCGTAACATACCCACTACCATTCTACGACTCCTCTGTAATCAATTATTCATTCGCTATATTAAACTTGGACGCAATAGGACAAGGCATTATGTTTCTAGCAAATAATCCAGATGTTGGTCAACTAGAAAACACTCCTGAGTTTACCATCCAATATGTATTAATCCCTGGCAACGCTTCGGCAAGAATGAATTTGAACGACAGTAAAATGTCCTACCAAGAGCTGATGAAATACTTAGATATAAAATAAACAAAAATCCCATGTTTTTAAAATCTATGACACAAATATGGAATACCGAGACTTTTTATAAATTAATACTTCTCACGGTTTCAATAATTTGCAATCACGTAATCTATTCATTATGTTTGAATTAACACTTTAATTCAGACCAATAAAACAAGCAACTAAAAATGAACTTTATTATCTAAATATTTAAATTTAAAAATTATGACTTTACCTAAAATGAAAAAACATGCCATGAAAATGACCAAACTCATTTTACTAACCCTTTTAGTATCCTTTAGCTTTTCTTGCTCCCCTGAAGATGGAAAAGATGGAGCACCCGGCCCACAAGGAGAACCAGGGGCCGATGGAAATGCCAATGTAATTATATCAGATTGGTTTCAAATTGAATTTGATTATATCAATTCAACCAATAATGCAGCCGACATGATAATTCCTATTGAAAACTTAGACGGTTTCCTGCAAAATGGGGGAGCTATCCTGTTGTATATAAAATGGGATGAAGGAACCTTTGTTGACATTTTACCCTTACCTGTAGACACGAGGTTTTTTTACTTTGTATCAACCTTGGAGGGAGGAATTATTTTCAATGCTGTTCAAAACAACGTTGGTAATTTAGAAAACACACCACAAGTAACCCTCCAATATGTATTAATCCCTGGCAACGCTTCGGCAAGAATGAATTTGAACGACAGTAAAATACCCTACCAAGAGCTGATGGAACACTTAGATATAAAATAAACAAAAATCCCATGCTTTTAAAATCTATAACTCAATTAGGGAAAACCGCGACTTTTTACAAATTAAAACTACTCACGGTTTCAATAACCGCCAACCACCTAATCTATTTATTATGTTTTTGTTAACCAGTTGATAAAAACTCACAAAACAAGCAACTAAAAATGAACTTTATTATCTAACATTTATATTTAAAAACTATGACTTTAACTAAAATGAAAAAACAAGCCATGAAAATGACCAAACTTATTTTACTAACCCTTTTAGTATCCTTTAGCTTTTCTTGCTCCCCTGAAGATGGAAAAGATGGAGCACCCGGCCCACAAGGAGAACCAGGGGCCGATGGAAATGCCAATGTAATTATATCAGATTGGTTTCAAATTGAATTTGATTATATCAATTCAACCAATAATGCAGCCGACATGATAATTCCTATTGAAAACTTAGACAGTTTCCTGCAAAATGGGGGAGCTATCCTGTTGTATATAAAATGGGACGAAGGGACCTTTGTTGATATTTTACCCTTACCTGTAGACACGAGGTATTTTTACATAGTATCAACCTTGGAGGGAGGAATTATTTTCAATGCTGTTGACAACAACGTTAGTAATTTAGAAAACACACCACAAGTAACCCTCCAATATGTATTAATCCCTGGCAACGCTTCGGCAAGAATGAATTTGGATGGCGGCAAAATACCCTACCAAGAGCTGATGGAGTACCTAAATGTGGAATAAACAAAAAAACAGTTGTTTTTTTTAATAGGACATAAAACCGAAGTATTTACTTCGGTTTTTTTAGTCTTAATAAGAACGCTTTTTAATTATAGCACCTTAAAAAAATCCAATACATGTTCCAAAATCATTCTACACATTCTTAAGCAAATGAGCTTGTCAACTCACAACATGAAACACTGTGTTTCAATATTTTAACAGTTTGTATAAGTAAATAATACAACATTTTTCTTAATTTCACTAGCAAACTTAAAACGCTTAAAATGAACAAAGCACTTTTTATACTAGCCTTAGCTGCAGGCATATTTTCCTGCTCAAGCGACTCAGATGACAGTTCCTACACACCAACACCACCAGACCCAAGCCCAACACCTTTAGTGATTCCTGAATTCCTACCCAATCTGTCCCAACTCAATTTATTTACAGGAAACTTAAACAACCTAACACCAAGCAATCGAACTTTTATTTACAAGCTAAACACCACGCTTTTTTCTGACAACTCATACAAACAACGTGTTTTGGCTTTACCTGAAGGCACAGCTATGGAATATATGGACGACGGATTACCAAGTTTTCCAAACAACACAGTAATAGCAAAAACCTTTTATTATTTGAATAATGAAAATAACGAAGCCGAAGGACGCCAACTTATTGAAACCCGACTTCTAATAAAAAAAAATGGCCTATGGGAAATGGGTAACTACAAATGGAACGCGCAACAAACTGATGCCGTTTTAGATAACACGACAAGTACTGTTCCAATTAACTACACCAATACCGATGGAAATCCAGTAAATATAAATTATGTCATCCCCTCAGCTCAAAATTGTATAGATTGCCACAGGTCCGACACTCAAATAGTACCTATTGGTCCAAAACTTAGAGCGGTAAACGGCAACAATCAATTACAAAATTGGATAGCGAATAACTACATAGCGAATCTATCAAGCGCTTCAGAGGTGTCTATTTTACCAAATTGGGAAGATACGACTAACTTCACTTTGGAAGAACGTGCTAGAGCTTATTTTGATATAAATTGCGCTCACTGCCATAGTGCAGGAGGCTCTTGTGGCGACCAATCTAATTTAAGATTATCATACAACACTCCCTTTTCTAATACTTTTATTTTGGAAGGCAAAGAGAATATCGATTTTAGAATGTCCTCATACATGGATGGCATAAGCATGCCATTAATAGGAACAACCATGATACATACGGACGGCTACAATTTAATTAGCGAATATTTAAATACACTGTAAATCAATAGGTCCTATTAAACCTTTTCAAGTTTTAACAGTCTTAACTATATTAATATAAACTTTATATCAGATGAAAAAATTAGCATTAATCACCCTCGTTTTTATTACAAGTTTTGCGCAAGCACAAGAGAAATTGCATAGCAAACAAACCATGCAAGAATATACACCAGAGGAAATCTCTCAGGTAAAAGCCAAGCAACTCACCTTAGATTTAGATTTAACGGAAGAACAACAAAAACAAGTTCAAGCCTTATATCTTGAAAACATCACAGCTAGAAAAGCCCAAATGAAACAAGGCAATCTATCGGAAAACAAAAAAATGGAGAAAACAGAGCTTTCAAAAGAAGATAAACTTCAAATGAAAAACGACAGATTGGACCATCAGATTGCCACGAAAAAGAAAATGAAAGAGATTTTGAACGATGAGCAATATGCAAAATGGGAAAAACTAAGTGAGGAAAAAAAAGAAAAGCAAAGAAAGCAAATGCACCAAACGAAGCGCGCAAGTATAAGCAAGCAAAAATAACAAACCCGCTCTTGCAATAATAAAAAAGGCTGTCTAATTAATTTTAGACAGCCTTTTTTTTATAACGTGCTACATACTTTTTCGCAGGCAGCAATGGTTTTATCTAAATCACTATAAGTTAATGCATCTGTAATAAACCAAGTTTCAAAAGCACTTGGAGCAATATACACACCTTCCTTTAGCATGCCGTGAAAAAAGGCCTTAAATCGGTCGTTATTTCCTTGGGCTGCGGTTTCAAAATCCACCACATCGGTATCGGAAAAATGAATAGAAATCATAGATCCAATTCTATTAATGGTATGGGGAATATGGTGTTTATTTAAAGCTTGTGCACAACCTCTATGCAAATAAGCTGTTTTGTCGGCTAAGCGTTTATAGATCTTATCATCGGAATTTAATTCCTGTAGCATGGCTAATCCAGCAGCCATAGCCAACGGATTCCCACTTAAAGTTCCTGCCTGATAAACAGGCCCTATAGGTGCTAAATAATCCATAATCTCGGCACGTCCTGCAAAAGCTCCAACAGGCAGCCCTCCTCCAATAACTTTTCCAAAGCACACTAAGTCTGCTTCTACTCCAAACACTTCTTGGGCTCCTCCTTTTGAAAGCCTAAAGCCCGTCATAACTTCATCGAAAATCAATAAAATATTATTGGCAGAACACAACAATCTAAGTTTCTGTAAAAAATTATTTTGCGGCGGAATACATCCCATATTTCCGGCAACAGGCTCTAAAATAATACAGGCTATTTCACCTTTATTAGCGGCCACTAATTCTTCAACATGGTCAATATCATTATAGCGTGCCAACAAGGTGTCTTGAGCAGTTCCCTTCGTGACTCCTGGACTATTAGGTTGTCCAAAGGTAACGGCACCACTACCTGCTTGAATTAAAAACGAATCACTATGTCCGTGATAGCATCCAGCAAATTTGATAATCTTGTCCTTTCCTGTATAACCTCTAGCTAATCGTACAGCACTCATACAAGCTTCGGTACCGGAATTTACAAATCGAATTTTCTCTATATGAGGAACCATAGAAACAGCTAACTGAGCTATTTTAGTCTCTACCTCTGTGGGGGTTCCGAAAGAGGTTCCTAATTTGGTTTTTTCAATTACCGCATCAACTACAGGTTGGTAGGCATGACCCAAAATCATGGGACCCCATGAATTGATATAATCAATATACTGATTATTGTCTTCGTCTATTAAATAAGCACCATGGGCCTTTTTTATAAAAATTGGAGTTCCTCCTACAGCATTAAAAGCTCTTACCGGTGAATTAACACCTCCAGGAATTACTTTTTCGGCTTCTGTAAACAAAGCGCTACTTCTTTTATATAACATGAAATAAGTTCTTATTAATTAGATTTTACTATCAGGACTGCGCCTATAGTTAAATCGTTACTTGTTAAATTATTTAATCGTTTTAATTCGTCAACCGTGGTTTGATATCTTCTTGACAAGGAATACAAGGTGTCTCCCTTTACAATCACATGGGTGTTCTCCGCTTGTACCGCAACAGATCTAGAAGATCTATTACCTGTCACAGCCTCATCGTATTTGTATAGCTGGTAACGTTCTATCAAACTAATTAATTTATCTGGATATTTTCTATCCGTAGCATAACCGGCTGCTTTCAACCCTTTGGCCCAGCCTTTATAATCGTCTGTTTTTAATTGAAACAATCCTCTGTAACGGGCTCTTTGGGTCAAGAATAAGGAGTGATCGCGATAGGAGTATTTGGCATCATGATATTTTCTAAAGCACTCTTGTGAAGCATCATCATCGTGATAGATCCGAGCACCATTCCATTCATGGCATTTTATTCCAAAATGATTATTGGCCTCTACTGCCAAACGACCTTTACCGGAACCTGATTCTAAAATACCTTGCGCTAAGGTAATACTGGCTGGAATGTGGTATAAACGCATCTCCTCCTGAGCGATATCGCTAAATAATGCAATATATTCATCAGTGCTAGTGGGTACTCTTACTGGAGTGTCTTCTACTACAACAAGCTCAACGGGTTCTTCTTTTTTAACCGAAGGTTTTGTTCTTGGATCTACAACCACGCGTTCGGTTCTAGATTTGGTTTTATGTTTTCTGGAACTTGTTTTCCTACTAGTACCACAACTAAAAACGACGAAGCTTAAAACAAAAAGTAAAAAAAGTTTTCTCATGAACCTTATTGAATTATCGGTAATTT
>Ga0209075_1000322_pt1 | contig 45678 bp, 34 predicted proteins | sample Stecom2011_FD_187523 | JGI IMG/M metagenome (GOLD analysis project Ga0209075, IMG submission 187523) | Agricultural soil microbial communities from Utah to study Nitrogen management - Steer compost 2011 (SPAdes) (version 2) | ecosystem: Environmental > Terrestrial > Soil > Agricultural land...
TTCCTTTGGATTTTTTAATTTACTTGCCGCTGGTTTCTATTCTATTAAATTTAACACCACTGTTTTAGCGAAAGTAAATACCTTGCTTTAAAAAATGTTCCCTCTTCCTTTGGATTTTACAATTTACTTGCCGCTGGTTTCTATTCTATTAAATTTAACACCACTGCTTTAGCCTAAGCAAGTACTTCTGGGTTTGTCCTATTAGATTTAGTTCATTTCTTCTAAAGCGATCTAAAGGAAGAGTATTATTGCCTGCGTTTCTATATTCTTTTTTTTATAACATCATCTATCCTTTTTTGTTTTATACGAGGTTTTCTGAGTGAAGGGTTTGGGTGTTTGCTTCATTGAGAAAGTATTGAAAAAGTTCTGTTGAATTTTAATTTTAAAATACTTCTACACTGTGATTGTATTTAGCTCTATTTATGGTGGGGGTGTGATAAAATTCTGAGTTCTTAAATACATTCTAGAAAATGTATCAAATTTTATTTTGAATAAATCCTATTTGATTTTATGTTTTTCCTCCTATTATTCCAAAAATATCAAATTTTATTTGATTTAAAAAAACATTTATTTTGTATTGCCTCTTTGCTGTCACTAAGGCACTCGTTTTTATTATTTTCGAAGTTTTACAGAATTACTTGCTGAGAGATTTTATTCCTCATAAAATCTCGAGAAGAGGTGCGTGCTTGAAAAGTGAGATGCAAATGGATTTTGGTGGTTTTAAAAAGAAATTGAGGAAATGCAATGCGAAATGTGCTACACTGAGCCTGTCGAAGTGCATGCCAGGAATGCTGGAATGCGTGCCAGATTAGTGGGAAGTTAGAAGTGGGAAGTTGTTAGTGCTCACGGAGACAAGTGTTTTTTTGTAGGGCAAGCCTTCCTTTAAGCAGGCAATGCGGTGTGGGATGATTTGCTGATATGTTTTGAGAAACATCGTGTTTGTAATGCAGTGCATGGAACTTGTCGAAATGTGCTACATTGAGCTTGTCGAAGTGCGTGCCAGAATATTGATTTTAAGTTTTAAAATTAAAAGCCAGGCGTGTGTGAGACTTCATCATAAATCTAAATTTTTATTTTTTTTTGAGTTTCATTCTAATTGTTTTTAAGTGTTTAGTTTTTATAGATTTGACTTCTATTTTCTTTCTAAATTTATTTGTTATGATTTTTGTTGCTATTGTGTAATTTGTGTTTGGTTTTTAAAGAAATCTGCGTGTAAAATACTCTTAATCCGTATGCCCTGATGATTTTTAAGCAATTGATTATAGTATTTTGTGCTAATTTATAGGTGAAAATCCTTCAAAATGAATATGATTTCAGAGTCCTTTGTTTTATTAGAAAATTCTGCTTTATTGCCATAAAAGATTCTAGATTTATGGTATGGATTTAAAATTTTCAATGCTTTTTTTTGTCAAAGAAAACTTTTCTACCTTGAATGAGTCTAATTCAAAGGTGTTGATTGCTTTTGCGAAACATTTAAAACGATTTTTAGAGCACAATTCGGCTCGCCTTACTTTGTTTTTTCCTGGAGCTGTTTTAAAAGAGTTATTTAACTTGGCCCCTCAAGAGATGACATGGCTTAGAGATCGAGTGCAAGAGGCTAAACTTGAAATCATGGGCGGGACTTTAAATGACTCAATGCCTCCTTTTTTTCCTTCGGAATTGCAAGATTTGCAGTTAAAGAAAATGAAATCTGAAATTTTGAAGTCATTTAAAATAGAGCCAGTGGGTTATTTTAATTCTTCTTTTGTGTGGGAACTTGGGATGATAGAGCTTTTAAATGCCCAAGATTTTAAATATACTTTGGTCAATGAGTCTTGTTTAAGGACAGCCTTAGGGCGTACCACTCCTGTTTCTGGTTGGTTTACCACCGAAGATAAAGGGGCTATGATTCGTTTGATTTCTGTTTCTGAATCTATTTCTAAAGCTTTGCTAGGGACTCCAGAAGGACTTTTAGAGTCTTTAGAACTTTTACCTAAAAATGATAAAATTATTGTAACGGCTTTAGAAGTGCCTTTGGAATCCATAGAGGTATTAGATTTATTTTTTGACTCTTTGGAAAAGAATTTAGAGCTTGTCAAACCCCAAACATGGACCATAGCGCATGTAATCGAACAGCAAAGTCCAGATGGAAAGGTTAATTTAATGAGTGCCTTGGGGACAGATTTGGGTTTACCAGAGGGAGCACATAGTTGCCGAGAACTTTTAATTCGTCGACCAGAAATTAATTTTTTTCATAAGTCTTTTTTGGCTGTTTATCGTTATGCTATAGAGCATCTAAAAGATAAAGAATTAGAGAGGATTAAAACCAATTTACTTTCTTTGATGTCTCCTTTTTATTTTCGAGATTTATATGCGAATGAAGGGTTTAAAAATCCTAAGATTAGAAAGCAAGCTTATTTAGACTTGATTACCACTCTAACAGCTGTAGAGTATTTTATAGACTTTAAAGGAATTCGTATAGATTTATTCGATTATTTGCTGAATGGAGAAAAGCAAGTTTGGGTGAATAATTCTGAGTTTTCTATGTTAATTGATCATAGTCGGGGGGCCTATCTTCGATCTTTATTTTATAAAAGCACTAGATTTAATTTAATTAGTTCTATGCGAGATGATGGAGATGTTTCTATAGGTTTTATGGATCATATTCTTCCTAGTAAAGTGAATACTTTAGCTGGTTTTATATCGGCGGTAGAAGATCGTAATGGAGTTTTAACGGAGAGTGCAGATTATGAAATCAATCGTGAGAGGAAATGGACTCATTTGCAATTCCTTTCAGAACAAGTTTTCTCTACACCAGAATCTAAGCATATTTTTCAACTCAGTAAGCAGTTTTCTCTTTCCACTAACAAATCAAAATTTGAACTTAAATATCGATTGACTAATTCAACTTATATAGGTTTTGATGGTTATTTTGGTACAGAACTTGAGCTTGGATTAGAAGAGATTCAGCTTCTTAAAATAAATGGAGTTTCACAAGATTTTGATAAAAATACTCCTATTTTGCTGCACGAAGTGAGCGCTTTAGAGCTTCATGCTTTGTCTTCTTTTGTATTACAAATAGAGTTTTCTTGTTCGACTCATGTTTTATTGTCTCCTATTTTGGGAATGGATCAATATGCAGCTCCCATGGTTTTTCATGGCTTAAGACTTTTTTTATTTTGGAATGTGGAGCTTTCTGCCCTAGAAACAGAGCTTTTTTCTATGAAATTGAAGTTGTCAAAACGGAGACTATCTTTATGAAATCTGATTGGATGGATATTTTAGTCGATGATGCGGGCGATGAGGTAGAAATTTCACTTCGAGGTTCTTACAATCAAGTGCAACTCCCCGCATTAAGAGAAAAGCTAGAAATGCTCATCAAAGGCCCCGGTGTGTTTTTCTTTTTGAATATACAAAGGGCTCGATTTATGGATGAGTCTTTTTTAGAATTATTTTTGAACATTTTAAACCGAGTAAAAAAACAAAATGCCTCACTTGTTTTTTTAAGTTCAAAAGAAGAGCATCGAGATTATTTTTTAAAATATTCACATATTTTAGAGCTTTACGATGATAAAAGGGCTTTTAGGCGTTCAGGTTTATTCAAGCAATTAAGACAGGTGGGAGTGAATTATAGCAAACAAACAGGGCTTCGACTAAGTCCTACTGTGGCTATCGCTTTGCTTGTTTTTATACTAGGATGGTTTGGAGCTTTGATTTTTACTTTGCATTCTCAAAATCAAAATATTTTAGAAAAGCAAGCTTTAATCATCAGTTTAGAAAATAAAAAACAGCGCTCTATTCAAGAAATCGAACGGTTAAAATCTTCTTTAGGAGCTTTGGAAAATTTGGGATTAGTTGTAGATTCAACCACTTCGCATGCTTATGCTTCTATTCGAGATTGGGTAACTTACTTAGATTTTTTGGAGCAATCTAGGCGTGAAAACTAATTTTAGACTTTCTTCCAGAAGTGTACTTGTTCTTTATGTTGTAGTCGTTTCTATATTGATGGTTATAATGGTGTTTTGGCTCAGTAATCTAAATAAACAAAGTCATCTACTCAAAGAAGAGCAGAGGCTTCGTACTGAACTTTTAGAACTAGAAGAATACGGAAAATGGACTTTAGATTATATTAAAATTGAGAGGGGCTTAAATTTTTTATCTAAGAATAAAATTTCAGAGTGGACTCGTATAGAACTTACGGATCAAATTTGGAAAATATCTAGAACTTATAATATAGATCCAATGTTAATTTTAGGGATAGTAGCACAAGAAAGTCATGGCAATCCAAGAGCTAGAGGGAGGATGCGTTCAGGTGTGGAGTCAGGTGCTTTTGGTCTGATGCAAATAAAAGTAGAAACAGCAAAAAGTATTGGAAAACGCTTTGGTTATAAAATAGAAAACGAAGAAGATTTGATGGATCCAGAAGTGAATGTGGTCATAGGGGCTGCTTATTTGATGCGATTGATCGCTCGATATGAAAATTTAAAGCATGCAATTATAGCTTATAACATTGGTCATGGTCGTTTGGATTATTATTTGAAAAACAAACTCAATTTACCAAATCTCTATTATGAAAGAGTAATTTCTAAATATTGGAACTTAGTTTCTGGGTTAAATTTTCTAGATTTAGAGAGATGATTTTGCAAATAAAATATATTTCAAAGTACTTTTATAAAAAAATTTATGACTCTAAAAAAGCAAGTGCAATGTTTTTTTGCCTTGTGTTTTCTTTGTCTGCTTATAGTGGGGAAATACACTACGATTGCTTCTCTTTTGTTCAAGAGGCTATGCGCAAAGACCCTATAGTTCAAGAGAAAAGATTTTCGACCCAATTAAAAAAAGAAAAGTTAGCTTCCCTAAAAGCCGAAGCTATTTTGCCAAGCTTTTCTTTTTATATGCTAGTAGGACCAGCTCCTGGACTTCGTCAAGAAATGAATGATAAGGGTAACACTGTGGATGTTTGGGATTTTAAAAAAATGGGGCCTTTTTGGGGCACACAAGTGAAAGCGGTTCAACCTTTAAATTTAGGCCAATATAGAGTGGGTAAAAAAGCGATTCAGGCCGATATCCATCAACATCAATTTGGTATTATACAAGAAGAACATAAGAAAGAGGTAGAACTTCAATCTTATTATTACAATTATTTGTTAGCACTAGAAATGAAGCGTCTAGCCGAAGATGCTCAAAAACAAATAGACGACGCTTATATAAAATTAGAAGATGCTCTTGACAATGATGATCCTGGTGTTTCACAGATGGATCTATTAAAATTAAAATCTAACATGCATGTAATCCAAGAAGGAGTTTCAGATGCTAATACTGGATTGAAGCAAGTGATGCTTGCGATTCGATTTTCACTGCAATTAGATTCAGCTTTTATTTTTAAAACAAAAGACACTACACTCAATTTAAGGGGTGAGACACTTTATTCATTAGAAAAACTGCAAAATATTGCTTTAAAATCACATCCAGAACTCAAACAACTTCGTATTGGGCTAGAGGCAAAGTCTTATCAGATGGATTTAGCAGAAGCAAAGCTTTCACCAGAGTTTTTTATTATGGGTGAGTTTGAGTATGCAAAATCTTGGGCAGGTGGTCGAGATGGGATTCAAAAAGATGTGTTTTCAGAAGATGTTGTGAACAAATTATCCGGAGCTTTAGGTTTTGGGCTTCGTTATCGGTTGAATTTTTGGAGCAATTGGCAAAAATATAAAGAAGCAAAGGTAGAGTATAAAAGCCTAAAGATGAAAGATAAATATGCTGTAAATGGCATATTATTAAAACTAGAAGAACAATATTACAAAGTATCAGCTTTAAAAGAAAAAGTAGAAAACTTAAGAAATAGCCAAAGAGCGAGTGAAGCAATGCTCAAAGGTTATGCCATTCAATACGATTTAGACCCCTCTAATCCAGAAAACTTGATTTCAGCTTATACACAAAATGTAAATCTACTTAAAAATTACTATTTTGCTATATGTGCTTATAATATAGAATTTGCAGAGTTAATATATCGCACAGGGTTATCCTATACAGAATTTTATGAAACTTATGTTTCAAAGTGAGTGAATATGTCTAAAATGCCTTTATTTGTTTTGATCCTAATGGTTTTTTCTTCATTGCTTTTTGCAAATACTGATCCTGTTCATACCATTAAAAAAAATGATGCTGAACTTCAAAAGTTGTTAAAAAAGTCAAGTCTCACTAAAGCAGAAAAAGAACGAATTAAAAACTTATTAAATGATTCATTTGACTTTAAACTTTTAGCCCAAAAATCGCTGGCTCCTGCAGTCTGGAGTGCTCAAAGTGAAGCCGACCAGAGTATGTTTATCAAAGAGTTTCAACGGATGGTTCGAAATTCAAGTGCAAGAAAGTTAGAAATGTACAAAGCAGACTCTACAATTTATGATAAGCCTAAACTAAGAGGCAACGAAGAAGCTCGTGTGACAGCTCATTTGTGGTATAAAGGCAAAGAAACGACTTTAGAATACCGTATGACCATGGTCGAAGGCTCGTGGAAGGCGTGGGATTTAATTATTGATGATTTATCTACAGCTCGAAATTACAAAGAGCAATTTAGTACTTTACTCAAAAAAAAGAGTTTTAGTGAATTAATTCAAGTGATTCGAGACAAGGCAAACGAAACGGAGTAGTTTTGATAGGTCTTTTGATATTATCAGGACTTTTTTTTCTCGTAGTCTTATTGTTTTTTTTTCCTTTCAGTTTTAAATGTGATTTTAAAGCTATAGAAAAAGGAAGCGGCATAGAGCTTCGATTTTTTAGAAAAAAAATATACTCGACTTTTAAAGATCAAAAAAACAAAGGAAACTCTAAAGATAATTTAGATCCAAACGATGATACAAAAGATTTTGAAAAGTCTTTTAGCTCAGAACACAGAGATTCTTTGGATCCTGATGAGTTTTTCAATGAAAGCTTAGCTTCAGATTTTTCTAAGTCAAGTGACGATACACCTGTAAGTTCAAAAATGAATTCAAAACTGTCCGGTGATGCAGGTAGTTTGGACGAGTCTTTTAATGACGAACACAGTGACTCATCTATTTTTGAAGAGCTTCCATCGGATCTTTTTGAAGCTGAGACAACAGAAAACAAAGAAAACTTTAGTGAGGCTGATTTTTTAACCCTTGTGTTTCAACCACATTTGCACCAAAAAATTTGGACTTATTTGAAACGAATCTTTAAAAAAACAAGAAGCTCTATTCGAATTCGAGTCACTAAGCTAAAAATCGAAGGGATTCAAATGGAATACAGTGAAATGGGTTTTGCCACTTCTATTTTTTTATTTTTAAAATCTCAATCTAAAAAACTCCAAAATGTAGAGCTAGAAATGGATTGGCTTTCTCAAAAACAATTCTCTGTGAATGGCTCTCTTTCCATTCAATTTAGGCTTATTTCGTTCTTTATATTGGCACTGTATAGTGCTTATTTTTCTCTGATGACTTATATTTGGTATCGCCGAAACAAAAAAAAATACCTTCAAAATCCAAGTGCATTTCGCTTGGTGTTTTGGCGGCGTAAAATCATAGACATACTAGCCTCGGAGTCTCCATGAAAGGTCTTATCGCAGAGCGGTTGCTCGCATCTTTAGGGTTTGGGTCCAGAAAAGATTCTAGAAAAATTATCCGTTCAAAAGCTTTAGAAGTGGATGGGCAAATCATAGACGATCCCAACTATAAATTTCAAAATAAACCAGAATTTATTTATGTTTATGGAGAAAAAACTCCTACAATAATTGATTTGTATATCATGCTCCACAAGCCCCTTCAGGTAGAGTGTAGTCATCGCCCGCAGCATCATGTGTCAGTGTATTCTCTATTGCCAGAGCGATTTTTATCCATGAAACTTTCTTCCGTGGGTCGTTTGGATGTGGACAGCTCGGGCTTATTGCTTCTGTCCAATGATGGGCAGTTTATCCACCATTTAGAAAGCCCAAAACGCGGGATACTCAAACGCTATTCTATAAGCTTGGCTCGTCCCTTCAGCTCGGATCAAGAGCAAGCCCTTTTAACAGGAGTGGCCCTCAAAGGGGAGCGAAACATAGTTCATGCCAAAAGCCTAAAAGTCCATAGCCCCACACAAATAGAATTAGAAATAGGCGAAGGTTTGTATCACCAAGTACGCCGTATGTTTGCAGCTGTTGGAAACCATGTAGAAAGCCTTCAAAGGATCGCTGTTGGGGATTTGTTTTTAGATTCTAGTTTAAGTCCTGGAGATTGGCGTTTCCTTCAAAAAACAGATTTAGAAAAACTTTCTTTTCAAAACACAAAACTTTTTGAATAAGGGTAGTTAGAAGCGCCTAGGCTTTTAAAAACATTCAAAACACTCTAGTATTAAACGCAGATTCTCGTGAATAAAATGGCCAAAAATTTCTTGAATGTGGAAGCTTGGCTTCTGTTCAATTTTGAACAGATGGGTTGGCATCTACATAAGCTTGTTGTGAAACAGCCTCCCATTGGGCCGTCATTTGTTTTTTAATCGTGTTTGAAAACTTAAGACTTGGGATAATACGACTATGCAAATAGACCACTTCCCCTGTTCTCGGGTTCCGGGCAGGTCGTGGTTTACGAGTTTTAACATTGAAAGTTCCAAAACCTCGAAACTCTATGTTTTTTTCATCGAGTAAAAACTCACTGATCAATTCTAAAAATTGCTCTACAACGGTTTTAATTGTGGCTTGTGTATAACCAGTCTCTATAGCTATTTCTTGAATCAATTGATGTTTAGTTAAATTTCCCACTCTTAAAATATAGATTAGAAGTCCAAAAAAAGACTATCATTTCTCATTATATTCTATATTTATCTTGAATTTTGATAGTAAAAAGTGAATAAGTGTTAATACTATGTTGGAAACAAAGAAAAATACAATAGTCCATCCCTTAAATTTTATTTCTAACAAAGATTTTACGCAAAAAAAACCTATAACAGTTTTAAGCCCTATGGCTGGAGTGACAGACCCTCCGTTTAGAAGGCTTTGTAATGAACTTTCTAACAATCGTATAGGGCTTTTAGTCTCTGAATTTGTTTCTACAGATGGGGGAGGGGGTCCTTTTTTAAAAAATCGTAAAGAATTAAAGTTTTATCCAGAAGAAAGACCCTTTGGCGTTCAAATATTTGGCCGAAATCCTCAAAAAATGGCAGAAGGAGCACTGTGGATAGAGAAACATTTGAGCCCTGATTTTATAGAAATTAATGCGGGCTGTCCTGTGCCAAGAGTGGCTGGAAAAGGAGGAGGAGCGGGCCTACTCAAAGATTTGCCTCGCTTGGCCTCTATTTTAAAAGAAGTTAAGAAGAGTTTAACTCTTCCTATGACTTTAAAGTGTCGCTTGGGTTGGGATGAATCCAACATCAATGTACTCGAAACATTAAAAATAGCAGAAAATGAAGGGGTGGAATTATTGACTGTACACGGGAGAACTCGAGTACAAGGTTATAATGGTCTGGCAGATTGGGATTGGATAGGAAGTGTTGCGTCTAAAGCTAAAATTCCAGTGATTGGAAATGGGGATATAATTAGTGTCAAAACAGCTTTAGAAAAACTGAATAAATACCCTGTTGCAGGTTTAAGCATAGGTCGAGGTGCTCTGCACAATCCTTGGTTGTTTGGTCAAATAGCAGATGCACTAGAAGAAAAACCTCCTTCTAAGATTAGCATCCAAGAAGCTCTTTCTTTATTTAAACGGTACTATGAATATTTTATTGTAGAAGATGCTACTCCAATGAGAGCTTTGGGGCGATTGAAGCAATTAGCGGCTAGGTTAAGCAAGGGTATTTGCCCATGGAACATGGCGTTGAGAAGTGCTTTGCTCACTGCTGAAAGTCCGGCGAGTTTTTTTGAAGTCATAGACTCATTTTTGGATAGTCCCGTCGCTCAAAAAACTTCTTTTAATCCAGACAGATTGTTAAATTTAAATGGAAAAAAAGAAGATTCTATAGTTTATGGGGCACAATTTAAGACTTGATAATGGTGTCTTTGGAGACTACAACAATATTACTTTCTGTGACATGAAAGACTTTGCGGTCTCTTTCTAAATTGTATCCAATTTCAAATCCAGCTGGGATATGCAGACCTTTTTCGATGATTGCTCTTTTGACTTTGGCACCAGGTCCAATAGTTACATTTGGAAATAAAATGGATTCAGCCACTAAGGCGTCTTTTTGAATGGATACACCGGGACTCAGGACACTTTTTGCTGCAGTGCCCCCTCCTATAATGCAGCCAGCAGATACAATAGAGTCTATGGCGGTCCCTTGATAAGATATCGTGCTTTCTCCTGCAACAAAGCGAGCCGGGGGTTGATTCCAGTTCACTGTTCTAATGGGCCAGTAATGATTGTATAAATCAAAAAGAGGTGTTTCTGCACAAAGATCCATATTGGCTTCAAAAAAAGCATCTATGGTGCCTACATCACGCCAATAACCTTTGGTGGCAGATTGTTCCCCACGCACTATATTGGTGTTAAAGTCATATACAAAAACGGGATGATCTTTGTAAAGGCCTGGAATTATGTGTTTGCCAAAATCGGTGGCCCCTTTTTTAGATTTGCTCAAAAGCTCTCGAACCAAAAATTTACTTGTAAAAAGATAATTACCCATACTAGCCAAACACCAGCCGGGTTTTCCAGGGATTTCTTTGGGTTCTTTGGGTTTTTCTTGAAAACCTATCATGCGACTATCAGAATCGACTTCAATAATTCCAAATTCACTGGCTTCACTTATTGGAACAGGAATGGCGGCAATGGTTAAAAGAGCTGCCCGACTCAAATGGAAATCCACCATTTGATTGATATCCATTTTATAGATATGATCCCCACCAAAAATGGCAACCAAGTCAGGGCGTTCATCGGTGATCAAATTAATGTTTTGAAAAATAGCGTCCGAAGTGCCTCGGTACCAATCTTCACCAGTACGCATTTGTGCGGGGACTAAATCCACATATTGTTCTAAACTAGAATTAAGGCTCCATGCTGTAGAGATGTGTTTGTTTAGGGAATCTGATTTAAATTGAGTGAGGACTTTAATTTTAAATATACCGCTATTTATAAAATTGTTAAGCACAAAATCAATAATACGATAAGTCCCCCCAAAGTGTACAGCAGGTTTAGCGCGATCGCGAGTAAGTGGTTGGAGACGGCTCCCTTGACCTCCTGCCATAATCATGCACAAGATATTTTTTTGGTGTTCTCTATAAGACCAGCTCATGTATCCTCAGTAAATAAAAATTAGCCTTTCAGTTTCAATTTGCACTTTAAATATAAACAAAGATTTTCATTAAAACCACGATTTTTTGTTTTAGACCCAAAAAGACTCTTAAATATTTAAGAAAAATACACTTTTAGAAAAGCTTTAAAAGTTAAGGGTAAAAGTGGATACAAATACTTAGAGTTTTTATAGTTTTTTTGAAAAAATAACACATTTTTAAAATTAAAATTTCTATTTTTTACTCGTTCGAAATAAATCGAAGATATATCTTAACCCTATAGGAGATGAAATGTCCCTTACTAAACACGCAAAATTAAATGCTTGGATCGAAGAGATTAAAGCATTAGTGAAGCCCAAAAATGTTGTTCTATGTGATGGTTCACAAGCTCAATACGATCAATTAATTGCAGAAATGGTTGAATCTGGCCTTGCTACAGAGCTCAATCAAAAAGAGCTTCCCGGTTGTTATTTATTCCGTTCCGATGCCTCTGATGTGGCCCGTGTTGAAGACCGTACTTATATCTCTTCTAAAACTAAAGAAGCAGCTGGTCCTACCAATAACTGGAGAGACCCAGAAGAACTTAAAAACACCATGTCAAAACTTTATGATGGCTGTATGAAAGGCCGTACCATGTATGTGATCCCCTTTTCTATGGGTCCTGTTGGTTCTGATATTGCAAAAATTGGTGTAGAAATTACCGATTCTGCTTATGTTGTGACCAATATGATGATTATGACTCGCGTTGGCAATAAAGTTTTAGATGTTTTAGGCACCGATGGCGAATATGTCCCATGTTTACATTCTGTTGGTAAACCACTTCAAGAAGGTGAAAGCGATAATGGTTTATGGCCATGTGCTCCCATGGATGACAAGTATATTTCTCACTTCCCAGAAGAACGCACTATTTGGTCTTATGGTTCCGGTTACGGTGGAAATGCCCTTTTAGGTAAAAAATGTTTGGCTCTTCGTATTGCTAGTGCTATCGCTCACGACGAAGGCTGGCTTGCAGAGCACATGCTTATCTTAAAAATCACTTCTCCAGAAAATGTAGTGAAATATGTTTGTGGAGCCTTCCCAAGTGCATGTGGAAAGACAAACCTTGCCATGTTGATCCCTACTATCCCGGGCTGGAAAGTAGAAACTATCGGTGATGATATTGCTTGGATGAAACCAGGTGCAGATGGTCGTCTCTATGCTATCAACCCAGAAGCTGGCTTCTTTGGTGTAGCTCCAGGTACCAACTTCCACAGCAACAAAAATGCTATGATTTCAGCTCAAAAAAATACCATTTATACTAATGTGGCTCTTGAAGAAGATGGCACTGTATGGTGGGAAGACATGGACAATCCTCCAAAAGGTGAACTCATTGACTGGAAAGGCAACAAATGGAATCTTCCAGCTAGTGGAAAGTCCGAAAAAGGCAAAGAAGCTGCTCATCCAAATGCTCGCTTCACAGCTCCAGCAATCAATTGTCCAGCCATTGCACCAGAATGGGAAGACCCTAAGGGTGTTCCAGTAGATGCTATCTTGTTTGGTGGTCGTCGCCCAAGCACAGTTCCATTAGTCCATCAAGCTATGAGCTGGGAACACGGTGTGTTCATGGGTTCCATTGTGGGCTCTGAAGTGACTGCCGCTGTGATTTCTGATCAAGTGGGTCAAGTTCGTCGTGATCCATTTGCGATGCTTCCATTCTGTGGCTATAATATGGGTGATTATTTTGCACATTGGATCAAAATGGGCAAAACCAATGCCGATAAGCTTCCAAAAATCTTCTTTGTAAACTGGTTCCGCAAAACAAAAGAAGGTAAATGGTTGTGGCCTGGTTACGGTGAAAACTCTCGCGTCCTCAAGTGGGTTTGCGAACGCTGTGATGACAAGGGTGACTTTGTTGAAACTCCAATTGGTTTCATGCCAAGTCTCGATGCCATTGAGCGTCCAGAAGGCGTCACTGAAGAAGACATGAAAGAGCTTCTCAATGTGGACAAAGAAGGCTGGCTTGCAGAGCTCGCTGATGTAGAAAAAAATCATTATCCTAAATTTGGTGATAAGCTTCCAGAAGAGCTTAAAACTCAAATTAAAAATATTCAAGAGCGTCTTTCTAAGTAGTTCTTTCTTATTTTAGTGAACCTCGAGTCTAGTGACTCGAGGTTTTTTTTATTAAATTAAGAATATGAAAATTTATGCTGTGCAAATGCAAATCAAGGCAGAAGCATTTGAAGAAAATTTTGAGACAATTCAAAAAGAAATCTTGAAAGCTAAGGCTAGTTCTTGCGATTTAGTTGTTTTTCCAGAAAATTGTTTATCTGGTTCTATGCTTGATTCCCTTTGGGATTCCCCTTCTTTCTTTGCAATTTGTGAGACTTACCATCAAAAAATGATGGCTATTTCGGATTCTATAGGGATTCTTTATATAAGTCATGGACAGTGGTTTTGTTTTTTGGATGGGGTGCAGAAAACACTTCAAAGCGATGCATTATCCACTCCAATCTTGAATATAAAAAACTACAAAATAGCTTTATTATCTGCTAAAAACTTGGAAATTTCTGACGAGATTGATTTTATCATTTGTTTAAAAAATGAATTCTTTTTCATGGATTCCTCCCCTTTTCAGTGGCCTTATTCAAAACCAGGTTTTTTATTGAACGCAGTGGGCACTCAAAATACGGGAAAAGCCGTTTATGCCTTGATGGGACTGTCTAAAATTATAGATGCTAATGCTCAGGTCCTTTATGAAGCACCATTTTTAGAAGAGAAATCTTTCTTATTAGAATGGAATCAAGCTTTTCAACTGCCAGAAACACCTTCAGTGCCGCTATCTTATTGGTCTCGTGTTCAAAAAGCTTTGATTTATATGATTCGAGAAAATTTATATCGATGGGGTATAAAAAAAATAGTGATAGGGGCTTCTGGAGGTATTGATAGTGCCTTGGCGGCAGTATTATATACAAAAGCTTTGGGCCCTCAAAATGTGATTTTAGTGAATTTACCCACGCAGTTTAACTCCCAAATCACAAAAAATGCTGCCAAAAAACTAGCAGAAAATTTAACATGCCCTTATTTAGAAATTCCCATCAGCGATACATTAGAAGTTATTAAAAATAATATAGAAACCTATGCTAAAAACTCCTTATTCGCGATGGAGGGGATTCATTTTGAAAATCTACAAGCAAGGGCTCGTTCTTCTATGTTTTTGGCAAGTATTGCATCGATGAACTCAGCGGCATTCACTAGTAATGCGAATAAAACAGAATTATTCACAGGTTACTGTACCTTGTATGGCGACACTAGCGGTGTGCTTTGTGCCTTGGGTGATTTATGGAAAACAGAAGTATATGCTTTAGCTGAAGCCATTAACATGGATTCACTTGTAATTCCAACGGAAACCCTGACAATACGGCCAAGTGCTGAATTAAGTGAGGAGCACAATATAGAAGAAGGGAGGGGAGATCCCATTCAATATGAATATCACGATCTTTTGTTTCGCTATTGGCTTCAAAGTAAAAGAAATTTAGAAGATACTAAAAAACTACTCTTAGATGGAAACTTCTTTTTAGAAACAAAAGTTCCTCCAAAAATATTCAATAAATTATTCTCTTCTATAGATGAAGCTGTTTTAGATATGACATATTGGTGGAAACGATACAAAGGGATTGCCCTTGCTAAACGCCTGCAAACGCCTCCAATTTTGCAATTGCATCAAAAAGAACTGGCTTTTGGTGCCTTTATAGAATCTCAAAATTGAATTTATACATATGGAAACATCTTCAATTTATTTTATCACCAAAATAAAAAAAAGACAAAAAACTGTGTTTTGTCTTTTCAAAGAGATTTTACAGATAAAAGTTTAACACTCTGAATCGCAATCGCTACAACAAGAGCCACAGCTAGAATTATGGGAGTGAGGCTGTGTTTGTGCTTGAATTTCTTCTTCAGTAGCTTCTCTTACAGCCACCACTTCAATTTCAAAGTTTAAATTTTGACCAGCTAATGGATGATTGGCATCTACAATAGCGTGTGTATCCGTGACTTGAGTCACTGTTAAAGGCATGGGGCCATTTGGAGTTTGAGCGTAAAAAGACATGCCTACTTCGACTTTTTCAACTCCATTAAATAGAGAGAGTTCTAGTTCCTGAATAAGCTCATCATTTCGTTCTCCATAGCCTTCAGCAGGGCTCACCTTCACATTAAACTTGTCATCTTTTTGGTGGTCCAGCATTTCCTTTTCTAAACCAGGCACAATCATATGCAAGCCTTGAATGTAATTTAATGGATCTCTATCTAAAGAAGAGTCTATCACTTGACCATCGTCAGAAGTGAGGGTATAGTGGATGCTTACATAAGAGTTATTTTGGATTTTCATAAAATATCCTGGGAATAAATGATAAAGTACTCAGTAAATTAGAAAAAGAAATGAATTAAGTGCACTTTTTTTTGTCTTTCCAGGTACTTTTATTGAATAATTGCCCTTCTGAGAGCCCGTATTTTTCTTCGACTCCAATTTGTACCATAGCTTCTTCGATAGAAAGTTCTCTAGAAATAGCTTGCTGATACCAATTGATTTTTCTGGTAGCTAGACTTATACTTTCGTCTAAAAGTTCTATTCGAAACTGTGTTGTGCCCTTTTCTTGTAAGCCCTTTAATAGTTTAAGCGCGGATTGAGGCTTGCCTACAAATAGTGTATTACGACACTCAGCATCTGACTTTAAAAAGTGCTTTTCTCCTTTGTGGTCTAAGAGTTCCACTTGGTGTTTTGTGCATACTTTTTGGCAATCTGGAAAATCCTTAGCTTGGCTAAGCAAGGCTGCAAATACACAATGTCTAGTATGAAAGGCGGGCATGTATTGGTGCAAAGCAATTTCAAAATTAGAAGCTGTAGAAGCATCTAAAAGCTCAAAAAGTTGCGTGCTATTCAGATCCCATGATGGGTGTATTGTGTGAAGTCCCTGTTCAAAAAACCAGTCGGCACTTAGGCTATTGCTAATATTTAGACTGTAATCGCCTGTGAGTTGGATGCCCTTGTCTTTAAAAAAATAGAGAGCTCCCAAATTTCTGATCAAGACAAAATCTGGTTTTAACCTCAAAATTCGATTGAGATAATGATTTTCATTGGGTTGATGTATGCGGAGCGTGGCTATCCCTACTTTTAAACCCATCGATTTTGCTTTTTCAAAAGGAGAAGAAAGCTCCACCCCCCAATCCAAATCTAAAATAACTTTTTGTATAGAAGTTCCTTGGAGGGCTTCTAGTTGCTCCGGTTTTCGAATGAGCACACTAACAGATGTTTCTTGGTTGTTGTTTTTAAGAGTGTTTTTTTGCAAAAGTGAAATTTCTTTTGGTTCTTTAAACACAATAGGGAGGTGTTTCTGTAGACGGATTTCATTGAGTTGTGTGACTGCTTTTTGTTTTAAAGACCGTAGTGTTTTGTCTAGCAAAAATATGTCTGCAGATACATTCAAGTCCAATTTTTCTACACGATAAGGAGAGCCAGAAAGGGCTGCTAATTCTTTGATTAGATGCTTTTGGAGATTATCTCTTATTTTGTGGGCTTTTTCTAAAATGTCACCGTAAACTTTGACGGTGTTTTGGCCGTCAGAAAATATGAGTTGAAGCCTTTCATTCACTTGAGCTGTTAAAGAAATGTTTATAGGGATTTTCTTTTCATTCTCACGATTTTTGTAAGAGTTTTGCAGTTTTTTTTCTAAAGAAGGCGAATCATTTCTGTAAACACGCATTCCTTTTTGTAGTTGAGATAAGTCAAATTCTTTAGAAAAACTTAAATGTAAAAAATCTTTGGAGGAGACTTCTATATGGTACAGCCTGGCTCCTAGTGAACAGTGTTGATTTTCAAATAAGAGCCCATCACCAGCTTTTAATGATGCCTTACTATGAATATAAACCCCTCTGTTTTCTATTTTTTCTAGTGACCCCAAATACTCACCATGATGGTTTGAAAAACTTTGATTGATAAATTCTTGATGATCAACTCCTTTTAAAAAACCTTGTTTTAATCCTCTAGAAAACAACACTTCTAGAGACTCTTGATTTTCTTTTGAATAAAAGGATTCATCGATTTGAGAGCGGTATGCTTGGGTGACGGCTGCCACATATTCAGGGCTTTTCAAGCGGCCTTCTACTTTTAATGATTGAATCCCAATTTGTTTTAGTTGAGGGATTAAATCTATACTAGAAAGGTCAAAAGGACTGAACAAATAATTGCCTTTATCGGTATTTTTTTGAACTCCATCAACAAAGAGGGTGTAGGGGAGTCTGCAGCTTTGAGCACACTGCCCACGATTTGCAGACCTGCCACCAAAAGCTTCGCTGGTCAAGCATTGCCCACTATAAGAAACACAAAGAGCCCCATGCACAAATACCTCTAATTCTATGCTTGTGTTTTCTTGAATACTTTGAATTTGCTCCAAAGAAAGCTCTCTTGCGAGTACCGCTCGGCTAAAACCAATGTTTTGAATCAAATGCAGGGCTTCGACGCTAGACAGGGTCATTTGAGTGGAGGCGTGTATCTCTTGATTGGGAGCAATAGACCTAATTAAACGGGCAAGTCCAATATCTTGGAGGATAAAAGCGTCGGGTTTTAACTTTATCAATTCGTAAAGGTAGGGACTTAGTTCTTCTAGTTCTCTTTGAAAAATCAAGACATTCATGGCTAAATAGCAACGAAGCCCTCTAAGCTTTGCGTATTCAATCATTTCTTTGAGTTCATCTAAATTGAAATCTTCGGTACGGCCACGAGCATTCCATCCGGGCACTCCCATATATACGGCATCAGCACCATTGTGCACTGCTGCCAGGAGCATTTCTTTATCGCCTACGGGAAGTAAAAGTTCAGGATAAGACATTATTCAAAGTTAAAAAAACTCTTGTTTATTTAAAGTATATATAAAAGGAAATAGCAATTCCAGACTTCTAAATTTATTTTACAATAGTCAGTTAATTTCAAGCTTTAAAATAAAAATAGCCCCAGTGCTGTGAAGCTAAGGCTATTAGATAATAAATAAAATTTATTTAGATTTTTGTGAATTAAAAGTTTTGAACTCGTTTTACCATTCCTTTTGCATGGATATAATAGATTCCAGCAGGAAAGCTAGACAAATCCACGCCACCTATACTTTGATGGACTCTTTGACCTTGTAAGTCAAAAACTTGAACTTTTGTGGAAGCATCTATATTCCACTGGAGATTCCTTCCATTACGAAGCATAATCGATGAAGGGTGACGAGCGATATTCAAAGAAATTGAACTAGGAGGGCTCACAAGATCTCCATCTAATTTTAATTGGTGAATAGACAAGGATTCCCAGCGTCCTTTGGGGATTGTGATTTTTAAAATCACAGCTTCATTTTTTGTGGCAGTAAAACTACATTGGTAACTAGAACCATTTTCACTGTTATCGACACTTAAAGTTTCATTGCAATATTCTGCTAAAGAAACTTTAATGTCCATTTTAGCTCCTCCACTAGACACTGTGGCATCAAAAGAGAGTGTGTAGTTTTTTCCAGATGAGACAGTCCCCAAGTTTTTTTGCAAAACTCTAACTTCATCCCAATTTTGAGCAGAACCAGCGGTGACAGAGGAGTTGCTGGCATCTGATATTTGTGTGTTTTCTCCAACCCAATCGGAGCCTGTTGGCTGAGATATTGATGAAGATGAGCTCCTGATGATGGAAGAAGAGGATGAGCTCCTGATGATGGAAGACGAGGATGAACTTCTGATGATGGAAGAAGAGGATGAACTTCTGATGATGGAAGAGGAGGATGAGCTTCTGATGATGGAAGAAGAGGATGAGCTCCTGATGATGGAAGAGGAGGATGAGCTTCTAATGATAGAAGAGGAGGATGAGCTTCTAATAACAGACGAAGAAGAAGGGGGCGGCTGTTCGTTGCAAGTGTTCAAGTTACTATTCGAGCCAGCAAAACTATTAAATTCAGTGGATGGTTCTTTGATAGTAATGGCAATGACACCGTCTTGAATGCGAGAATTTAAATTAGAAACATTCATCCACTCTTGATAGTCTTCAGTAGGGCCACCGCCTACACCATAGCCGTCGTCGGCGATGATCTTTTTGCCAAGCCAAGAGTGTACATTGGCCCAGGTTACATTATTATTGTTATCGTTTCGAATTCGGGCTTGGTTCCCTTGGGTCCTTCCACCAGAGGTGAAGGCGTAATTGATTTTACTTTTATCAAAAAGATTGTACCAAGTTTTTAAATCATCGTTTAGCCATGGGGATATATCCACGCCAATTTGTGCATTAGGAAGGTATTGTTTAATAGTAGAGACAATATCGTTAAAATATTTTCCTGCTAAATCTGCATCTGGTATACCTCCACCGTTTTGATTGTAATGAGATTTAGCACTTCCAGTGACAGAATATTGAATGTAATCGGGTTCAATGAGCCAAATAGTTTTTTTGGAGCTTCCATAGTCTTGAGCGATGCCTTGGGCATAGGTTTTGTATCGAGATAGAATATCATTCCATTTGTTCCTAATTAGATTCGCCCCGTCGGTGCAGTGGTTTGGGGTTCCCACATCACAGTCTTCCAAGCCGTTATCTTTTCCATATTCGGCAATCACATAAGCATAAAATACTGGTGTCAATGAATGCTTTTTAGCCTCTTCAATCATTTTGCCTTCCCAATATTCATTGTAAAAATCATTGTCTCCAAGCCATATAGCCACATGATTCAAATTGTTAAGGGAGGCTCCACTTTTCCATTCTCGACCATAGTTAAAGGAGCAATCATTAAACTCAGCAAAGGCCAAGCTTTGAATGAAGAAGAAGACAAGCAGTATTTTTGTGCGCATAAAAAACCTTGTGATAAAAAAGTACAACTTTTAAAAACCCAATCACTCTAGTTATAATGCTCTAAACATATTTAATCTAGCAAACCGCTACTATTAATCTAGTTATTATTAGAAAAAAACAAAGTAAAAAATGACTTTACAAATCAAACAAGAGTGATAGTGCATTAAAAAATTTAACCCTATCATCAAAAAAACACACTCAAAAGGAATCGGTGGATCTCAATACTTTTAAGTTTAGAAAAAGACATTTATATTATAATTTTCTAAAAGTCCAGTTAGTATTTCCTTATTGTGCTTTGAATTCAAGAATAATGGATTCTATATAATCACTTGTGAAAACTTTAAGAACTTGCGAATTTAAGTGAGTCATCTGATTTAGAAAAGATTATCTAAAAGTATGCTCTGGAGCCAATTGAGAAACACTTTTTTTCAGCACTACAAAAAAATCACTCTAAATAAGTGTAGCCATACAAGCCAGAACGATAAATGTTTAAAAACTCCTTGCCTTCTTGAAGGGAGATTTTGCCTTCTTTAACAGAACGGGTGACCCAGTTTTCCATGGTTCTAACCAAGGCTTTGTCACTGTAATTTACATATTCTAGCACATCTTCGACGGATTCTCCATCGATGATTTTTTCGATTTTATACGAGTCTCCATCGCAAACAATGTGTACAGCGTTGGTATCTCCAAAAAGATTGTGTAAATCTCCTAAAATCTCTTGATAAGCCCCCACCAAATAAACAGCAATAAAATAAGGATCTTCTTTTTTAAGAGGATGTAAAGCTAAAGTGCGAGTCATTTCTCCGTTTCTGACAAACATATCGATTTTGCCATCAGAGTCACAAGAAATGTCTTGTATAGTCGCTTCAATAGTGGGCTCTTCGTTGAGTCGTTGGATGGGCATAATAGGAAAAACTTGGTCGATGGCCCAGCTGTCTGGAAGACTTTGGAATAAAGAAAAGTTCCCAAAGTATTTTTCGGCCAGCAATCGTGTCAAGCTATGTAGTTCATAAGGGGGGTGTCTTAAATTTTGAGACAAGCGTTCTACAGCTTGAGCGATGCTCCAAAATAACCGTTCTGCCATGGCCCTAGTTTCTAAATCGACTGTTCCAAGTTTGAATCCATTTAAGGCATCGTCATTGAGTTGGATGGCATCGTGCCAAAATTCTAATAAGTTTTTTAAACTCAGGTTTTTGAAAATATTATACAAGTCTCTCACTATTTCAGGAGATTCTTCGGGTATTTCGTGGATTTCTTCGTTAAAAAAAGCAGGAGCAGCAGTTTCAAGCACATTAAAAATCAAAATAGAGTGGTGTGCCGTTAGAGCACGCCCTGATTCAGCAATCACATTGGGGTGAGGTGTATCATTTTTATCACAGGCTTCTGCCATAGAATAGATAACATCGTTAGCGTACTCTTGGATAGAGTAATTTACAGAACTAGCGTTATAACTTCTGGTGCCGTCGTAATCCACTCCAAGCCCGCCCCCTACATCGACAAACTCCAAGTTTTTGCAGGTTGTTTTCAATTGAACATAAAACTGGGCAGCTTCTCTTAAGCCTGATTTTATTTTACGAATATTGGTGATTTGACTCCCTAAATGAAAGTGAATTAGCTTAAAACAATCGCACATTTCTTCTTTTTTAATGTACTCGACTGCCTCTAAAAGATCAGAGCTATTGAGTCCAAATTTACTATGATAACCTCCTGATTCCTCCCACTTTCCTGAACCATTGCTGGCTAGTTTGATACGAACTCCTATATTAGGTCTCACTCCGATTCGCCTAGAAAGCTCGACAACCAAGTGGAGTTCATTCATTTTTTCGACCACAATAAACACTTTTTTTCCCATTTTTTGAGCTAACAAAGCAAGTTCAATAAAATCTTCGTCTTTGTAGCCGTTGCAAATGATCAAGGCTTCTGGATTGTCCATATTCGCTAGCACAGCATGTAATTCGGGTTTTGAACCTGCTTCTAAACCAATATTAAATTTTTTACCGTGACGCACCACTTCTTCTAGAACCGCTTTTTGCTGGTTGACTTTAATGGGAAACACATTAAAATAGCTTCCTTTAAAGTCATAAGAACGGATAGATTTGGTGAAACATTCGTTTATTTTTTCAATACGATTGTCTAAAATATCTGGAAATCGAAGTAGCATGGGGGTAGCGACATCGCGTATAGCAAGTTCTTGCACTAGCTCATTCAAATCGATTGTTGGACCTTTTGATTTGAGTGGACTTACAGTGGCATTCCCCTTTTCATTGATATCAAAATAGTTGATGCCCCAACCACGGATGTTATAAAGGTCTTTAGAATCATCAATACGCCATTTTCTCATTTTTTACCGCTTGAAAAAGAGTGAATGTTCTCAGATTTGCCTTGAAGAAATTTCAATAAAACTTCTTTTGCAACCATAGCTATAGATTTGTAAATCGAGGAATTGATTTAGTAAAATCCTCTTCAAATTAGCTAAATTTTAAAAAATTAAAAGGTACTTACTACAGTCTATAGATTAAGATTTGTTTAATTGAATAATAAAGCTTGAATTTCGGGAAAAACAAAACAAAACAGATCTTGTAAGATATAATTTATGTCTTTAAAAGAAAAAGACTCTTCTAAGTAAAGGAGGGAACTTAGAAGAGTCAGGGAGTGTTTGGGTATGAATCAAATTAGATAATAATTAAACAGAAAACCAAGTCTTTATGTTGTTATTGTATACTTGAGTAAACAGTATTTACCAATACAGAGATAAAGATAAACTGGTTCTATAGGCTTCTAAAAAAAATGTTTTTGAAATAAAAGATTCGAAATAACAAAGGAATGAAAAATGATTGTTTGGTTTATATTCACTGGTTTGTCTCCATGAAATCTTTTTAGTGTTATTTTGCTCTGGGAGGATAAATTCGTTTTTAAATAAAACTCCTTTTTCTGGATGCATTGAAAACCCTAAAATAATTTGTGGTCGGTGCTTTAATTCGTACCAATCAGGAGCCATCAATCGCATTTTTAAGATACTTTTAAATGTTTTAAAGTGTGTTTTTTGTGCTTTCAAACGAATAAGTGGTTTTTCGCATTTGTTTTTAACTTCCCTACATTGCAAAGCCCCCTCTACAATAGCTTCATTAAAATACATAGTGAGAGCCCCTTGGAGCGAAGTGAAGTGTTCTTTAGATTCAACATCTAAACGCCATTTTTCTTGGAATGAAAACTTAAAAATAGAAAAGAAAAAATCTTGGTTTTGTGCAGACCAAAAAGAAGATTGAGCGATACTTTTGGGGAGTTTTAGAGGCCATTCTTGCGGTGCTTGTTCTAGAATATAAAAATCTGCATTCCAAGCCCAATTTGTATTTTTTTGTTTGCTTTGTTTTAACCTAAAACGCACCAAAGGAGACTTTTGAAAAAAATCATAAAATAAAATCGCATCTAAAACTTTATGTTGGTATCGAAAAAGAATAAAGTGTTTATTTTCATTATGATAAGATTGAAAATAAAAGTGGCTCTCTTTTTTTGCTAATTGTACTTGAAAACTCAAGTTTTGATCAAAACCTAAAAATGCAGCTATAGAGTTTTTATGGATATAATACCTTCCAAAGTAGCCTTTTTGTTTTTGTAGAGGCAAACCAGCCTTAAAGTAACTATAGCTAATATCACCCAAAACAGCTCGATTTTGCTTTCTTTTATAGGTGATAGTAAAGGAAGTGTCGGAGTAAAGGTCCATTTGAAAGGGTTGATAAAACATTTTTAAGTGAAACTTTTGATTTTGCAAATGAGCGGTGGAGTCAATATCACTTTTCCAATGGAACTCTGCATATTGAGTCCGATATTTTTTTTCTTTTGCCTGAGCAGCACACTTTTGATTGAGATAGGCCAGTTGAAGATCACAAAAACTTTCTGTGTCTTCTTTACTAATAGCCTCTAAAAAATCTTCGAGTTCTTCATAAGAAATTAAACCGTCATCCCACCACCAAAAAACTTCTTCTGTACTTGGAAGGCCAAATAAAAATTGAGTGCTTAATAAAAAAAACAAGGATACATATCGCATATATCCTTATAAACGAAAAGGGGGCTTAAAGTTTTATAAAATTAAAAATTAAAAAGAAGTCCAAAACGCATTTGTCCGTCTCTAACACCATCGTTATTACCGACATCTTTAATGGTTGCAAAGTTAAACTGCAAAACATCGGAGAGCATAAATCCAAAACCCAAATCCATTTCTTGTCTTTTACCAGTACGGTCATAGAGGTAGCCCATTCGGAGAGCAACCGTATTAGCATAGGTGTATTCGGCACCCAAATTAAAAACGCCTTGCAACAATGAGTTCTTAGCGGCAGTAAAACCGTGACCCCCTAGTTCTGGCTTCACTATAGATTTCCAAGAAGAGATGTAAAACGGCTCTGGCTGACCTTTTTCATTGTCAAACACTGCTTCTCGATTATAATCGGCGGCAACCAATAGACGATGGTCCACAGAAGACAATATCTCGTAAGCAAGCCCAAAACGCCATGTCAAAGGGATAGGGTCTTCTATAGATTTATCTACATAATACACGCTAGGCCCTATGTTGGCAAGGATGGCGGCAAAGTTCAAACGCTTGATAAAAAGATCTTTTTTTAATAAACCCACATCAAAGGCGTATCCAAAAGTGGTCGCTTCTTCACCTGCAGAGCCAGAGCTAAGGTCAGAATAAAAAAGTTTAACATTCACCCCTAAAGCCCAGCGATTGATTAATTGTGTCCCATAGCTTAAGCCACCCACGATTTCGGAACTATTATAAGCCACCAGCTCATCGCTAGAAAACTCATCAGAAACAAGGGTAGAGCCAAAAGAAATAAAATTAACGAAAAAGCCCAAAGTACCCCATTCTGCCAATGGAACTGTCATAGAAGCAAATAAATGATAAAGGTCTGGGATATTTAAAATCGGCAAAAGTTTTTCGTAAAAAAAGCTCACTTGATAATCGGCATCTTTGTATTGCTCTACACCGTTGTTAGTGCTAAACCAAACATCGTTCCCTTGCGGCAATACCGTCCAAACTTGGTTGCTAGAAAGTCCATTTCCAGAGTGATAGTGGTGCCAATCTTCTTTACTGGTATTTTCTTTTTCTCCAACTTCTCTTTCGAGTTCTGCCTTTTTACCACTTGCTGTGGCATAATCAGGTAAGTGTCTCCAAACTCCTTTTTGAGTTGCAATCCAAATGGCTCCCTTTTTATCTACAGAAACATCGTGCACCACATTATGATCGAATTGGATTTGTTCCCATTTTCTTAAATTAAAATGAGAAAGCCCACTTTTGTGCACAGCCCAAACATGACCAGAACTATCTACGGCCAGTTTTTTAGGTTCAAGATCAATAATACCATCTTCTTCTGTAAAAAGACTCCATCGGTCTTTGTCTTGGGGGTTTTTCTTAGGAATCAGCCTAGCGATTCCCGCTTCTTTAACCGCCACAAATAATTCTTTACGCATTTCGGACCACACCACAGATTCAATTTTTTGACTAGGGAGCACCACTCCTTTTTGCTCAAAGCGACCATTTCGGTACAAAAAAAGACCATCATCAGTACCGATCCACAAGCTAGCTCCTTGATTGTCTAAGGCAGTAATTCTTTTGGCTCCAAATTCAGACTCAAAAGACTTCCAAGTTTTACCATCAAAACGAAACAAGCCTTTGGGTGTACCTACCCAAAGTTTTTCTGTTCTGGATTCATAGAGTAAAGCAGTCACTGTATCTTTTAAATACAAGTTCCATGGGATTCGAACCTCGACCAAATGCTTTTCATTTTCATCAGCATTATTGTATTTTTTAACTTGTCTAGTATATTCATCTAAGCCTCTTTCGGAACCAACAAAAACTCGCACCACATCACGGATTTTGGTGTTGCCCTCTAAAAGCACGGAATGGTATTCCACCCAACGATCTCCATTAAAGTGAAGCACACCTTCATTAGTTCCTGCCCAAAGTTCGCTTTTAGCAAAAAAACCAGGCCTAGTACGAGCAGCCAAAGCAGTAAAAAAAGGACCAGATTTAGAAGGCTTATAATAAGAAGTGAGCCATTCATCGGCAAGTGGTCCAAAAGCAAGTCCAGCAGGGTTATAATAAAGACTCGCTGCATCGTCTGCAACGGCGGCCCCCGTTTCACCCATACCAAGTTGTCTGGCTCCTATAGGCATCTCTAGTGTGATGATTGCAGAACCTTTGGCCCACAACAAGCTTGTCAGTAAAAATAAAATAAAAAGAGTTGATTTACGCAATGTTTCTCCAATCGGGGACTTTGTAAACCCCATTTACAGGAATCACAGGCTTCCATCCCGCTTTACCAGGATTTTCCCAAGGAAATTTTGGAACCAATTTACAATCACAACCCAAAACAAAGGGTGGTAAAATTTCGGGGTGGTTGCGGATTTGTTCTCGAGTAATATAGTTATCTTTATTGATAAAAGAACAAAATTTCTGGCATTTTTCACCTGGAACCACTCGATAGGTCACAGTGCCATTTTGGTCTCCTTCGTCTACAGTTTTGATGGTTTCGTTCAATGAATGTGTCCAAGTCTCTATTAGACTTTGTGAGTTTTTATCATCAATGTTTTGTGAAGAAAGCCAGTTTTTAATTTCATTTATAGACGGTTTCACAGACTTCAAAGATTCTTTGGCGGGTTTTACCAATACAGCGTATTGACCAGATATATCGATTTGTTGTGTGATTTGTTCTTTTTCGTCGGCAGAATTTATAATAATATACGCACCAATTGCAACTAATGCAATCGACAAAAGAAGAATCAATATAATTATCAAAATCACAGAAAGATCCATTTAAATTTCCTAAAGCTTTACTTTATAAACTAGTATTTTCTAATTTAGAAGATAGGAGATTTTATGTCAAAGTTGTTTTTTTTCTACTTCTTTTTGCTTTTTAACGCTTTATGGGCGTTTTCTTACAAATCTGTAACCCTCAAAGAGGGGGTGGGAGAGCCTGTCAAATCAGGACAACTCATCCAAGTTCATTTTAAAGGTTGGCTCAGTGACAGCACACTTTTTGATGATTCTTACGAAAGGAACGAGCCTTTAGAGTTTTTACTCGGGGCTGGTCAGGTGATCCAAGGTTGGGACAAAGGGATTGTGGGTATGAAACTCGGCGAAATCCGAAGCTTATCGATCCCGTATCAACTGGCATATGGAGATCGCTCTATGGGGCCTATTCCGCCTCAATCGGATTTATTTTTTGAAGTCGAACTGGTGAATGCAGAACAAATACTCAGCCCAGATGAGTTTTTAACAAAAGAAGTCTCATGGAAACTTTTAAGTCCTGGCGTTTGGGTTTACGACGAGACTGTGGGTTCTGGACCTTTGAGTGAAGTAGGCAAACGCCTCCGGTTACACCATACCGGATGGCTTGTAGGGGGCTCTAAATTCAACAGCTCTAAAGACCAAGGAAAACCAATGGAAGTCATTTTGGGCAGTGGCAAGCTCATCAAAGGTTTAGAAATAGGTTTAAACAAAGTGCCGTCGGGCAGCATTCGGTGGTTAAAAGTGGCTCCATCCATGGCCTATGGTTCGACTCCACTCAGTCGTATCCCTCCAAACTCTACACTCCTGTTCAAAGTTCACTTGCTCTCTGTAGAAAGTGACGAAATGATAGCCGAAAGCATGGACTTTTTCCCTGACACCTCCAGTCTCCAATTTCAAAAAGGGGCCGAAGGGCTTCGATACAGCATCCTTAAAGAAGGAGAAGGGGAACCCGCCAAAGTCGGAGAAAGCGTGCGAGTCCATTACACGGGTTGGCTTTTAGATGGCACCAAGTTTGACAGTTCCAAGGACCGAGCACAAGTCTTTGAGTTTCCATTGGGAGCTTCGAAGGTCATTCGCGGTTGGGATCTTGGGGTCGAAGGCATGCTCCCCGGAGAAAAACGAGTTTTACTTTTGTCTCCAGGCTTAGCTTATGGCAGCAGTGGGGCAGGACCCATCCCTCCAGATGCCAATCTCATATTTACAATTGAATACCTAGGGAATTGATTTTTTTTTTGATTGAAGTTTCAGAAGCGCCTGGCTTTTAAAAAAAATAGAACATTATTTTTAACTGTTAGGGCTTAAAAAAGAAAGGAAGTCATTCGATTTCAGAAGTTTTCGAGCTTATTTTAACTTTTCATTTTTTGATTTCAATAAAGTTTTACAGCTTTTGACGAAGCGTGAGGCATGCGAAGGGTGCTAGCTAGAGCTAGCAGTGCTAAAAGCACCGACCAGAGGGTAGCCCGTAGCACGCCGACTCTGCTTTTGTTTATTTATGGAGTCAAAAGCAGAGGCACGCCCCATAAAATAGTGGATTTATAGACAGGATTTAGAAATCCAAACATTTGAACAGCTAAATTGAATGGAGATAAAAGAGTCGTTGAGGCTAGATTATTCTTTTTAAAGTTTAAACTTCAACAGGCACTTCACTTAATTTGTGTGATATTTTAAATGGAAGTTTCATTCACTCGACATATAGATAATGAAAATACCGTAGAAACTTGGTAAAATTAGAAGATAAGTCTCAAAGTATTATTTTTTTTTGTATTTTATTCTATTGAGGATTTGTGCTTTATTTTCAATTTGCTTTTTATAAGCTGATTTTATAATTTTGAGTGTATTCATGAATAAACTTTTTTCTTTTGCGTTATTGTTGTGCTTCGCTGTTTCTTTTGGAGCGGTGGATACGATTGCGGTCGATGTGAGTGTATCGGTGTTTAAAACATTGCCCATAGGTCTTGTCCCCTTTGAAGAACCTAATGGAGAGCCCTTACATTGGCCCGAAGAACGACCCCACGAAGTGGCAAAAAGAGATTTTAATTTATCCGGTCGCTTTGAAGTTGTTCAAGCTCCTAAGTTTGACATTTTAAAGTTTAGTCGTGCTCAAGCTAAGTTTTATATGACAGGCAAGGTCAAAAAGACACACAATAATAAAATCAAAATAAGCTGCTATCTCCATGCCACAAAATCGAAAGATTTAATTCTAGAAGAGACTTATGTGGTTTCTTTGATGGACTCTCGCAAGGCCATCCACGACTTTGTGGACAAAGTGATTTACCAATTGTGGGGAGTTTACGGGGTAGCTTCGACTCAAATTGCATGGGTATCTAAGGTGGCTGGAGTGAAACAAGTGGTGATTGCTGATTATGATGGATTCCATAGAAAACAACTGACAGCAGACTCAACCATTAGCATGATGCCTGTGTGGAGTCACGATAATGAACGGATCATATTTGTCAGTTTTAGAAATGGTAAACCTCAACTTTATATGAAAGATATTGCAACAGGTACCCAAAAAAGACTTTTCCCAAGCTTGAGCCAATCCTTCAGTCCAGCGGTGAATCCTAAAAGTGGAGAGATTTTGTTTTCGGCAATAGAAGGCGATAAAACAGACCTTTATTTGGGGGATCCAGAAACTAAAAAGCTCAGACGAGTCTCTTACTTAAAAGCTTCTCAAACCAGTCCTTCTTGGAGCCCTACCGCCACAGAGATATTGTTTACAAGTGATAGAGGTGGTTCTCCTCAAATCTACAAAATGAATAGCGATGGCACCGATGTACGACGAGTCACTTTTATGGGTGCTTATAATGAAAGGGCCTCTTGGGCTCCCACAGGGGATCGAATTGTATATACCTCGATGGACGCGGGTAAGATGAATATTTACACTTGTGACATCAACGGTTCTGATATAATACAGCTCACTTCTAATGCTGGAAACAATGAAAAGCCTAGCTGGTCTCCAGACGGTTCATTGATTGTGTTCTCTAGTGATAGAACAGGGTCCAATCAAATTTATATAATGCGTCGTGATGGAGGTGGTGTCACCCGTATTACAAAAGGGGGGGACAATACTGCCCCTACTTGGTCTTGGTATTTTACAAATAAACAAACAAACAAGGAAGGTAAAAAATGAAATCTAAATACATACTTTTAATGGCTACTCTGATAGCAGTAGGGCTCGCAGCGTGTTCTAAAAAACCAGAACCTGTGATAGAACCAGTGGTTCAAGAAGAACCTGCCCCAGTCGAAGAAGTGGCTATCCCAGAAGAACCTCAAATCAATCAGGACTCTTTGGATGCTCTTGAAGCCGCTCGTTTAGAAGCCGCACGCAAAAGACTGCAAGAGTTAATGGATAGATTGATGGCCGATGATGTGTATTTTGACTTTGACCGTTCTGAGCTTACCGCCGAAGCAAAGGATCTACTCAATCAAGTGGGTGCTATTTTAACAGAAGAACCTCGTTTCACGATTACTGTCGAAGGCCATACAGATGAACGAGGCACCGAAGATTATAATATGACTTTGGGTAGCACACGCGCCACCAAAGTGAAAGAGTTTTTAAGTGCTTATGGTATTTCTGGTGACCGCATGGAAACAATCAGTTATGGCGAAGAAAAACCAAAAGTAGAAGGAAGCTCCGAAGAAGCATACGCCAAAAATCGTAGGGCTAATTTCAGAGTCAATGTGAAATAATTTGTTTGTTGTTGATTCGATTGTGAGGGTGTTCCTTGCAATCGAATATTAACTTTAAGTTGTTGTGAGAAGATTCTTGAACTCCACTAGGAGGCTTGTTATGAAACCAAAAATTGTATATACTGTAGTTTTATTTTTGATACTGTTGGTGTCTGGTTGTTCGCACATTACTACACTTCGAACAGAAGAAATTCGAGAAGTGGGTAGTGCTGTTCGCAAAGATGTTAAAGAAGAACTGCATATGAGGGCAGATTCTTTAGAAAAGGTCATAGATTCATTGTCTAAGGCTCAAGATTTAATAAACAGAAGGATGATCGCAGAGCTTACCATATTGGCTAACCGAGTAGCCGATGAATCCGAACGCACGGATTCTAGACAAGAAGAAATCCTTTATCTTTTGGGGATGCTAATAGGCAAATCAGACAAAATCCTTTCTAAAAAAGTAGTGGTGACGCAAATAGCTGGAGGCACCATTGCTCTGGACAGCATTGAGCAAGAAGCAGAAAAACTTCAAGAGTTAGAAGCTATGTTTAACACTGCAAGGTCCGATTATTTGCGTGGAGAACATAAATTAGCATACGATGCCTTTAAACAAATTTATGAGGAATCCGGTAAAAAAGGTGAATACGCCGAAGAGTCTCTTTATGGAATGGCTCAGTGCTTAGAAAGTGCGGGTCAAAAAGACAAAGCCCTCACTTTATATAAAGCTTTTAGCAAGCAATACCCAGAATCATCAATTGTCTGCACAGTTTTATTTAAAACAAGTTCGATCCTAGCTGAAAATGGTGACACAGCAGGACAAAAAAATCATTTGCAACAATTGTTAGAAACTAAAAAGTGTATGAATACCAATGAGTATTTGCAAGGCGGAGCTATTTTACAAGAAATGCTCGATGCCAATTAAAACTTATAAAGCTCATTTTCTTAGTTTTTTGATAGAGTAAAAGAGAAAAGTTAGAAGAGTGAAAAGGTCTTTTAAATATATAGTTATAGCTTTGTTTTTTGCTCTACTCTTTGTCCCGAGCTCTTTTCAGTTGTTTTATTCTATCCAACACAAGCAAGATTTTCCCTTTGTGCATCTTTTTACAGATAATTTAATAAGTCCATATTTATATGAACAAAGTCTAAACAAATCGAGTCAAAGCTTTTATAAAACCTGGAAGGAGTATCAGAAACAGGAGACTGTTTCTTTAGATTCTGTGCTTGAATCTTTTATTCAATGGCGTGACTACTATCAAAGTCCAAATCCCTATGTGTCGGTGGATTCATTTTCTAGTGTAAACCTTGCTTTTAACAAGCTAGACTCTCTTTTGAACAACGACAATGAACCTGCAGAAAATCAAGAAATAGACTCTTTAATTTTTGAACTTTATTCGGCACATCATCTTTTTTCTCTGAAACGGTTTTTCTCTTATTTTCCTCGCTATGGATTTTTAACCAGTCGTTATTTAAGGGCCTACGAAGACCGCCTCGAAAAAGAAAATCAGATCGCTATAAATTCACGCACACTCATTCAAAATTTGTTTTGGCACACCTTAAAAAATCCTGGAGAAAAAGCGTATTTGGGGAGTAATGATTGGCTGTTTTATAAAAATGATGTGTCTTATTTGACGATGCCACCGCCATTAATTTATGGGGACGAGAGGCCCGTGAGTGAGATTTTAGCTTTTCAAAAAGACCTCTTGGCCCGTGGGATAGAGCTTTTAGTGGTAGTGGTGCCAAGTAAAGCTTCTATATATCCAGAGTTTTTTTCTCGTTTTTATGAAGTTCCAGAAGCGCCTAGCCATTCGAAGCGGTTCCTTTTAGAGTTAAATCAAAATGGAGTCCATACTGTGGATTTGTTCAGTCTTTTTATAAAAGACAAAGAAAATGACACTCATACAGATTATTTGTATCTAAATATGGATACCCATTGGACTCCTCGAGGGGCTATGTTGGCCGCCAAAAGTGTGGCACAAAAATTAGATTCCATGGGTTTTAAAAAAGGTGAGCATCACTACGCCGATACAGTTGTTTCCATAGGTCGTTTAGGAGATGTGGCAGAGATGACTTCTCTATTGGTTTTCCCTTCTCAAAAAGTAGATGCTTATCAAGTGATAGATTCTTTAAACAAGAGGTATCAAGACGATTTTAAAAACTCAGAGATTTTGCTTTTGGGAGATAGTTTTTCAAGGATTTACCAGACCGATGAGCCTTTGTCTGCCGGATTCATAGCTCATTTGGCCAAAGAATTGCGAAGCCCTTTGGCAAGCATTGTCAGTGATGGAGGGGCAAGCACTTTGGTGCGTGAAAGTTTAGCCCGTCGAAGCAGAGTACTTCGTGGTAAAAAACTGGTAATTTGGGAGTTTGTTGAACGAGATTTCCGCTTTGGTGTCGAAGGCTGGAAACGAATCCCTTTATAATGCGATGAAAGAAAAAAGAAAGTACCCACCTCCAGGTGAAACCATTTTAGAAAGCATGAAATTCTTAAAAATGACAAGAGAAGAATTTGCTTTTCGTTTAGGTGTTACAGAAAAGTTTTTAGAAGATTTAATCCAAGCAAAAGAGCCTTTGGGGCCGTCTTTGGCAGATTCTTTGGAATCTTTGACAGGAAGCCCTGCTAATTTTTGGAAAATGTTAGAATCAAAGTATAGGAATAGTTTATGAATCAAAAAGATTTGTGGTTTCAAGCGTGTGAAAAAATACCAGGGGGTGTAAATTCTCCTGTTCGTGCTTTTGGAGGGGTGGGTGGACAACCTGTTTTTATGGACCGATCCGAAGGAGCCTATTTGTATGATATTCAAGGTAAAGCCTATATAGACTTGGTTTTGTCTTTTGGTCCTATTATTTTGGGGCATCGCCCACCACAAGTAATACATGCCCTTCAAAAACAGCTTGAAAAAGGGCTCTCTTATGGAGCGACCACTAGTGCCGAAGTGAATTTAGCAAAGCAAATTTTAAAAATGATCCCTAATATGGATATGATTCGCTTGGTCAACTCGGGCACAGAAGCCACGATGTCTGCTGTCCGCTTAGCTAGAGGTTTTACTAAAAAAAATAAAATCTTGAAATTCAAAGGCTGTTATCACGGACATGGAGATTCTTTTTTGATCCAAGCCGGTTCTGGAGCTTTAACTCATGGAGTGCCTAGTTCTTTGGGAGTCACTCCAGGGGTAGCAAAAGATACTTTAGTAGCACCATATAACCATTTAGAGGCAGTGGAGTCTATTTTTGAATCCCACCCCGATGAAATCGCAGCGGTGATAGTTGAGCCTGTTGCCGGAAACATGGGTGTTGTTTTGCCAAAACCCGGTTTTTTAGAGGGGCTTAGGGCTTTGACTAAAAAACATGCAAGCCTGTTGATTTTTGATGAAGTGATGACCGGTTTTAGAGTGGCCAAAGGTGGTGCCGCCGAGCTTTATCAAGTACAGCCAGATCTTTTTACATTGGGTAAAATTATTGGGGGTGGGCTTCCTTTGGCGGCCTATGCGGGGACTCGAGAAATTATGGAAATGGTGAGCCCTTTGGGAGGAGTTTACCAAGCGGGGACGCTTTCTGGAAATCCTATGGCCACTGCCGCAGGGCTTTCTCAGCTAGAGCATTTAGAGCAACTAAACCCTTGGGATGATCTCCAAGAAAAAACACAATATCTAGCACAGTCTTTAAAAAACGCTGCCCAAAAAGAAGGAGTGTCGGTGCAAGTCAATCAAGTTGCTTCTATGTTCACCGTCTTTTTTTCAAAAAATGCCGTGACGGACACAGACTCTGCTTTAGCTGCGAATGCATCTGAATACGCTCAGTTTTTCCACTTGATGCTAGAACGGGGTGTTTACTTGCCGCCTTCACAATACGAGGCTGCTTTTTTATCCACCGCCCATACTTCAAGTGTTATAGAGTCGATTATTGACAAAGCTCAAGAATCTTTTAAAATAATGGCTAAAAATCAGTAGAGGGTTTTATGAAAATAGAAGAAGCTATTCTGTATTTACAAAGTTTAGCCAGACAAAAAACAGATGCCTATGATATTGTGGCAAGCACACAGCTTTCCGAGAGTGTTTCTGTGTTTCAAGGGAAACTTCAAAACACCGAAATCTCAGAATCAGTGGGGCTGGGTATTCGAGTTTTTAAAAATCACTCTCCGGGTTATGCCCACACAGAGCGACTGAGCAAAGAAGCCCTTCAACAAACTTTAGAAGACGCAATCACTCACACTCGTTTCACCGAGGCACTTCCCATTCAACTCCCTTCTCCACAAGCTTTAGAAGATGTCCCTGGTTTATACAATCCTGCACTGCAAAATTTAAGCCTTGCTGAAATGACTGATTTTTGCCTAGCTTTAGAGCAAAAAGCTTTAGCACAATCTTCTGAGATAGAAAACATCCCGTATTTAGGTGCAGATCGCGTGGATTCTTCTTTTTTTATAGCGAATAGTGAAGGGGCTTTTTATACACGGTCTAGAAACCATGTTTCTGCTGGGATGGGGAGCTTAGCTCAAAGAGATGGGATCAAAAAATTGGGTTTTTATGTGAAATCTGGTTTGGAATGGAAAGATTTTGATGCTTCTTTTATGGCTAGTCAGTCTGTAGAAAGGGCTTTAGAGTTATTGAGTCCAGCCAAAATAAAAAATGGAAGTTTTCCAGTGGTCTTTTCTGAAAGAGTGGCGGGGACTGTGTTTTCTATGTATAGTTCTTCCTTTTTTGCTGATACCATTCAGAAAGGTCAGTCTCGATTAGAAAACGCTTGGAATACAAAAATAGCTCCTGATTTTTTAAACTTATGGAGTGATCCATTTCGAAGTGATTTGCCTGCGTCAGCAGCTTTTGATGGAGAAGGGGTGCCTACTCAAAAAATTCAACTCATTGAAGATGGGGTATTTACAAATAAACTCTATAATTTAGAGTCGGCTCTGCAAGAGAATGCCTCTTCTAATGGGGCAGCCTCAAGGTCTTTTAGCGGCAGTGTGAATACCTCTTTTAAAAATCTAATAGTCTCTCCTGGAGATTATTCTAACGAAGAATTATTTAATTTGTTTCCAAAATGTTTCTTGGTTTTAAAGTTAGAAGGAAATTCTGGTTGTAGTGCTATTAGTGGTGAAATGAGTGTGGGCGCTCAAGGGATATGGTTCGAAAACGGCAAGCCAAAGCACGCGGTTGAAAACCTGACTTTAAATATTAATTTTTTTGATCTTTTGAAACGATTGGTAGGGATTGGAAACATTTACAATGATTCTTTTTCTTCAGTCAAAGTCCCAGCTCTAGCAGTGTCGGATGTGGCTATTTCTAACTGAGTTTTAAATCTTTGATTAGACGATTTTATGCGGTTTGCCAGGCGTGTGTGAGACTTCTATAATAAAAAAGGTGAATTGAAAAACTTCTCGATAGAGGTTTAGAGTTTTAAAAAGATTTTGATTGATATAGCAATGGGGTAAATTGGCTTGTATTTTTTGGCAAAGCATAGAGTTTTTTATAAAAAGTGTTTTTAAGATTCAGTTTTTATCTTGAACTCATCAATAAAGTGTCGCTTGACGAGGTAATGTTTTTGTTTTATCGAAGGAAATGGAGCTAAAAAGACGCTTTTTAGATTGATTTGTTTAAAATTCTTATAAAATAGGCTTTATTGAAGGACCAGTAGGAATTTTCCTTTTTTTTTACTAAATTTAATTTAGAAGTTGCATTTTGCTTATGCCTCGCAGTCCAATTCGCCGTTGGTATGTGGGTGAGTCGTAAGCATCCGTAATTGTTAAAACTATAACCAAAAAGGAATGGACAGCAAATGGCTACCATTACAACAGAAAAATCAAAAGAACTTACCGCCAAATTCGGTGCAAATGAAAACGACACAGGTTCTACTCGTGTCCAAATCGCAATCCTTACAGAAAAAATTAAAAATTTGACAGAGCATGCAAAACAACATCGCAAAGATTTTCACTCTCTTCGTGGGCTTACCGCTATGGTAGCCAAACGAAAAAAATTGCTCAAGTTTTACGCAAAGCAAGATATTGAGGGGTATCGTTCTTTAATTAAAGAACTTGGTATTCGCGGTTAATTAACCCTTGGAGAAGTGATGTCAAAAAACACTAAAATGTTAGACCCTAAAGAAGTAGTGGTAAATTTGCCAGATGGTCGTACTATACGCTTTGAAACTGGTCGTTTAGCCAAACAAGCTGCAGGTGCTGCTGTTGTCCAAATGGACGATGCCTTTTTACTTTCTACAGTTTGCTTTGGGCCCGAAAAAGATGCAGACTTTTTTCCTTTAACGGTAGAATACAAAGAAAAGGCTTACGCTGCTGGTCGCTTGCCTGGTGGTTATTTAAAAAGAGAGAGTGGACGCCCTAGTGACGAGGAAATCCTTGCCGCTCGTGTGATCGACAGACCCATTAGGCCCATGTTTCCCGAAAACTTTTCTCGTGAAGTGCAAGTGATCGTTCAAGCCCTTTCTGCAGATAAAAAGTTTGCTCCAGATTTTTTAGGAGTCAGCGTTGCTTCTCTGTCTATAGGCCTTTCAGAACTTCCTTTCGAAGAACAAGTGGCTGCTGTTCGAGTCGCTGTGGTCGATGGTAAGCCTATTGTCTGCCCTAGCTACGAAGAAGTGGCTATTTCTGATCTAGACCTTGTGGTCGCCGGGACTGTGAACTCTGTTTGTATGGTCGAAGGTGGTGCATACGAGGTTTCTGAAGATGTGATGATCGAGGCTATTTTGGCTGGTCACGAGGTGGTGAAGTCTTTGTGCAAAGCTCAACAAGAGTTAGTGGATCAATGTGCTAAAGAAAAAATGCCTCTAAATATAACAGAGCTTTCTGAAGCAGAGGTGTCCTTAAAAGAAGCCATTCGAGAGGTTATTTTTGAAGAACTAAATAACACTCTTCATATCCCTATGGTTAAAACCGAGCACTATCCCGCCATGGCAGCACTTTTAGAAAAAGTGGCTAATCATGAACGAGTGACTGCTATTGTAGGTGAAGATGAAGACCTAGCTGCAAAAGTAAAACCCTATTTTCAAGAACTTGAAAGGAATGCCATGCGTCAAATGATTTTGGACGAAGGTGTTCGTATCGATGGCCGAAAAACTACAGAGGTACGCCCTATCGAAATCGATCTCGATGTTTTGCCTAGTGCTCATGGCTCTGCAATCTTTCAAAGGGGAGAAACTCAAGGCTTAGTGGTGTGTACTTTGGGTACCAAGTCCGATGAACAACGCTACGAAAGTCTACAAGGTGAAGGTTCAAAAAGCTACATGCTTCATTACAACTTCCCTCCTTTTTCTGTTGGTGAAGTGAAGCGTTTAGGCTTGTCTCGTCGAGAAATTGGGCATGGACATTTGGCCGAACGCTCTTTGAGTGCTATTTTACCGGCCCCCGAAGATTTCCCCTATACTATTCGTTTGGTGTCAGAAATTTTAGAGTCTAATGGTTCTTCTTCTATGGCATCTGTTTGTGGTGGCAGCTTATCTTTAATGGATGCAGGTGTCCCTATCAAAGCACCAGTGGCAGGTATTGCTATGGGCTTGATTTCTGAAAAAGGTAGTGCAAGTGAAGGTGGCAAAATGGCCATTCTCACAGATATTACTGGAACAGAAGACCATTTGGGTGATATGGATTTTAAAATCACTGGGACTAGTGAAGGGATTACAGCCTTTCAAATGGACATTAAAATCAAAGGAATCACTCCAGATTTGATGAAACAAGCTTTGGAACAAGCTAAAGAAGGTCGTTTGCACATTTTAAGTAAAATGGCTGAACTAGGCTTGCCAGAACCACGCCAACAACTTTCGGATCGTGCTCCTGTGATGCTCAAAATGCAGATACCAACTAATAAAATTCGAGATGTTATTGGTTCTGGTGGCTCTGTGATCAAAGGGATGCAAGCTCAAACTGGATGTCAGGTCAATATCGAAGACAATGGTACTATTGAAATAGCTGCTCCTAATGGAAAAGCGGGCGAAATTTGTCGTCGTATGATCGAAGAACTCACCGAAGAGCCAGAAGCAGGCCGAATTTATAAAGGCAAGGTGAAAACAATACAGCCCTTTGGAGCTTTTGTAGAAATCCTTCCCGGTCGAGATGGCTTGGTGCATATTTCTGAACTTGCGGATTATCGAGTTGAAAAAGTCGAAGATGTAGTGCAAGTTGGTAGTGAAGTTACAGTGATGTGTTTGGGAGTAGATCCCAAAGGCAAAGTGAAACTTTCTATTAAAGCCTTGCTAGACAAGTCACCAGAAAATGAGAACGAAGAGATTTCTGAAGACGAAGAGTCCAAAGAAGATTAGAACAAGAAACCTGCTTATGCAGGTTTTTTTTTATGTGCCGGCATGAATAAAATGAAAATATGGGTGGTATTTTGAGAATAAATCATGATTCTCTGTTTAATTGTAAAAAAATAAGGATTATTTCTAAAAATAAAGTTTATTATTAGCTTTTTTAAAAGAAATAATTAAATTTATAGTAAAGGCTTTATTTAAAATAGTTTTACAATACTAAAATGATTTAGGTGATAAATTGACAAAACTAAAAAGAACAATAAAATTTTTTGTTTTTGTTTGTATTATGGGCTTAATGATTTATGATAGTGATGGTTTTTTAGTATGAAATATCAATACTGGATGAGGAGTGTACATACAGTGTTTGGATATGTATCTTACTTATAATAACGATTTTAAATTGCTTTTTTATACGGTTGTTTTATCAAAGAGATGTGAATGCCTGCTATTTTTCAAAGAACAGAGTTGTTACTTGGACCAGAGAAGTTTCATGCATTGCAACAAAAACGGGTTGCATTGTTTGGCGTAGGAGGTGTGGGAGGAGTTTGTGCCGAAGCTTTGGTTCGTTCTGGTCTGCTCCATTTGACATTGGTGGATTTTGATGTAGTGAGTTTAAGTAATATCAATAGACAACTTCCTGCACTCCATTCGACAGTGGGACAAGCCAAAGTACAGGTTTTGGCTGAGCGTTTTAAAGATATTTCTCCCGATCTGGACATTCAAGTGATGCAAAAAATGTATTCATCGGAAACAAACAATGAATTTGATTGGTCTCAATACGATGTTGTGATTGACGCTATTGATTCGGTGCAGTCAAAAATAGACTTAATTATCCAGGCACATCATGCTGGTTGTGTTTTATATTCTAGTTTAGGAGCTGCTTGGAAACTAGACCCTACGCAAATACGGGTGAGTAGTATTTGGAAAACTAAAAGTTGTCCTCTTGGCAAACTAGTGCGAATAGAACTTAGAAAACGGGGTTTTGAAGGGGATTTTTTGGCAGTTTATAGCGAGGAAAAACGCCCCAGTTCTTTTGGAGTTTTAGGGACTTCAACATTAGGAAGTATGATGCCAGTGACGGCTTCATTTGGCATGACGCTGGCGAGTTTAGTTATAAAAAATGTATAACGCACTGAGCTAAGCTCGTTTTAAGTCCGTTTTAATTGATAAGTAGTATTGTTTTAAAAAAAATAAAAGCATTCTTTTTTTAATAAAGACTAAAAACTGGATTCTTTCTATATTGAGGTTATGCTTAACAACACCGTAAATTCGTATATGGCCAATCGTTTTCATGCGATTCGTCGCGATACAATAAAAGTTCGCGTGGGAAATGCTTGGATTGGTGGTAATGCTCCTATTTTAATCCAGTCAATGACTACAACGCAGCCAAAAGATATAGAAAACACTTTAAGTCAAGTTTTAGCTTTGGCAAACGCTTCTTGCAAGTTGATTCGAATTACCGTGCCTACTCTTTCAGATGCTCAGGCCTTAGAAGAGTTGGTCCAACGAATTCGTGCGACAGGCTGCAATACACCCTTGTCTGCTGACATTCATTTTCAGCCCAAAGCGGCTTTAGAAGCTCTAAAGTGGGTAGAAAAAGTGCGAATCAATCCAGGGAATTTTGCGGATTCTTCTACAGATGCCGAGAATTTTGAAAAAGGAGAAAAAAAAGTTAGAGAACATTTTCTTCCTTTTTTAGAAGAAGCAAAAAAATATGACCGAGCTATTCGTATTGGGGTGAATCACGGTTCTTTGTCTCCTAGGATGCTTTATAAATACGGAGACACTGTCGATGGAATGGTAGAAAGTGCTCTTGAATATTTAAGTATTTGTGAAGAAGTCGATTTTGATCGAGTGGTGGTGAGCATGAAAAGCTCTAATCCAAAAGTCGCTATCCAAGCTTATAGACTTTTAGCTCAAAAGTTAAAAGAAAAGAATTTTAAGGCTTACCCTTTTCATTTAGGAGTCACTGAGGCTGGAGAAGGAGAAGATGGTCGTTTAAAATCAGCTGTGGGTATTGGAGCCCTTTTATTAGATGGTATTGGAGATACTATTCGAGTCTCTTTAACTGAAGATGCAGTTGCAGAAATCCCAGTGGCTCGTGATTTGATTGAGGCTACAAGCCTAGTCAATATTCCAAAAATTGATATTCCTGATTTGAAAAAAGATCCTTTTTCTTACTCTCGTCGTGAAAGTGAAGAAATTTCCATTGCAGGGACCCCAATCGGTGGGAAAAATCCAATTCGAGTGGGTGAACGAGCACTAGTTTTGCTCCCTACTAAAAACCTTAGAGCTCCCGAATTTCCTTTAGGATCCTTAAAAAAACCTCCAGTGGTGGAGCTTTCTAGCACTATGGACATAGCTTCTTTTGCTGCAGACCCCACTCAATATCCTAGTCCTTCAATTTTTTGCTACACAGGCAACCACATTGTGCCGGCGGTTCGTATGCTTGCTTCTCTTTTGGATCAATACAAAAGAAAAGATCCCATTTTGTTATACGCCAGTATAGGCAATCAGTGGGTCGATAAAATCAGAGTGGCTGCAAGTTGGGGTAGTCTTTTGGCAGATGGTATTGGAGACGCAGTCTGTATTGAAGGTACAAATCAAGGAGAAGAAACAGCTTCTTTGTCTTATGATATTTTGCAAGCAGCTGGTGCTAGACGCAGTAAAACAGAATTTATAAGTTGTCCTGGTTGTGGACGAACATTGTTCGACATCCAAAAAGTCTTGGCAAAAATTAAAGAACGATTTGGGCACTTGACTAATGTTTCTATTGCTGTCATGGGGTGCATTGTCAATGGACCTGGTGAGATGGCCGATGCTGATTTTGGTTATGTTGGCGGAGCACCAGGAAAAATCACTCTTTACGAAGGTAAAACCCCTATCAAAAAAAATATACCCGAAGAAGATGCTATAGAAGAGTTGGTGGAGTGTATCAAGAGTCGTGGCCTATGGAAAGAGCCCGAAACCCACTAAATTAAAAGGAAGTCTTATGTTTAAAGTAAAAGTACTCAATAAAATTGCTGATAAAGGCCTAGATCTATTTGCTTCTAATTATACAGTTTCAGATAGCATAAATTCTCCAGATGCTTTATTAGTCCGTAGTGCTAAGGTGGATACCGATTCTTTTGAAAATCTGTTGGCTGTGGCTCGTGCTGGGGCAGGAGTGAATAATATCACTATAGATAAAGCCAGTGCAAAAGGAGTTTGTGTCTTTAATACTCCTGGAGCTAATGCCAATGCGGTAGCAGAATTAGTGATGACCACACTTGGAATGGCTGTTCGAAATGTGCACCAAGCTGCTGAGTGGGTACAAAACTTAGACACTTCTGCACCTGACTTGTCTAGCATCATAGAAAAAGGCAAAAGTAAATTTGCTGGTACAGAGCTCAAAGGAAAAACTCTCGGTGTGATAGGGCTTGGTAAAATTGGAGTTTTGGTGGCTAATTATGCTCGCTGGAAAGATATGAAGACTATTGCTTACGAGCCATATCCGAGTGTTTCTAATATGCATAGCTTGTCTAATCGCGTGAGTGTGCTGAGTAATTTAGATGAAGTGATAGCAAGTTCAGATTTTTTAACTATCCATGTGCCCTTCATTAAAGGGGTTACAGAAAATCTTTTGAATGCAGAAAATCTAGCCTCTTTTAAAGGAACTCATATTTTAAATTTTGCTCGAGACGGTATTGTGGATATGGATGCTATTTATGCTCTGCTAGAAAACTCTAAGCTAGAAGCGTATGTGAGTGATTTTCCAGATGCAAAGCAAATTGCACACAAAAAAATCATTTGTTTACCGCATTTAGGGGCAAGCACTGAAGAAGCAGAAGAAAATTGTGCGGTGATGGCTGTAGAGCAACTCCGTGATTATTTAGAATTTGGCAGTGTCAAAAATTCAGTGAATTTTCCTAATTTAGAAGATTACCCTCATGCTAATATTAAGAGCCGTATCATTGTGATCAATGAAGATGTTCCTAATATGATTGCAGAGATTACCAAGGTGATAGGCAGTGCAGGCATCAATATTGCAAGCTTTAGTAATAAAAGCAACGGGAAGATTGGTTATAATCTAATAGATATAGAGCAAAGTGTAGATGCTTCTATTTTAAAAAATTTAGATGCCCTCCCTAAAGTGATTAAAGTGCGTTTGATTCATTTTTAAACCTAAATAGTCACAAGCTTATCATTTGTGTTTAAGCTAGAAATCAATTTAAAAACAGGCCCTATTTTGTAATCATCAAAAATGGACTCATCACTGACTTTTTTTATAGATTTTAATAAATATGTTCTATATTTAACAAGTTATTAAAAGTTATAAGTTTTTTATATTTTATCTCTTAAAAGTAGAGTTAAAGTATATTTATTAGCCTTGCGTTTTGATATAAAATAGGAATTGAAAATGATAAAAAACTCACCCCCCAATTTACAGAATATGGGCGTTTTGAATTCATCTCAAGAAGATGAAATTGATTTATTTGAACTTTTAAAAGTTTTTAAGTTTGAGTGGAAGCTATTGAGTTTATTTATGTTGTTGGGTTTAGTAGTGGGTGTGTTTTTAATCTCTTGGCTTCGCAATGAATTTGAAAGTGATGTGTTGCTTCAGATAGATTCAAGTAAACGAGGTTCGGCGATGGTCGAAATGGGTTCTTTGTTTAATATGGATACCCCAGCAGATGCAGAAATTCGCCTAATTAAAAGCCGTAAAGTTTTGGCTTCGGTGGCTCAAAAAGAGCATTTAATTTATACAGCGACTCCAATAGGAGTAAAAAATCGTTTGTTAAAAAAAGAAGGACGGATGGACCTTTCGCTCCTTAAGATTCCTGATTTATTTAAAACAGAAAAGTTTTATGCAAGGGCTTTTAACTCAGAAGAGTTTGAAGTTTTACTTTCTAATGGCGATGTGTTATTAAAGGGAGTCGTTGGAGAAACTTATCGAAAGCTTTTAGGTAAAGATACTTTTGCAATTTGTGTAGAGCAGATGTTAGTATTAGAAGAGCAAAAGTTCTTATTAAGAGAAAGCTCTGTGTTAAACACGGTGGCTTTGTTAAAAGGGGAATTGAAGGTAGCAGAAGATGGCAAAAAAACGAATATCATCACGATGTCTTATCGTCACCGCTATCCAGATAAGGCTGCATCTGTTTTAAATACGGTGGCCAATACTTATTTACGCCAAAATGTAGAAATGCGGAGTGCCGAAGCAGAAAAAACACTTGCTTTTTTAGAAGAACAATTGCCATCAGTTAAAATAAAACTGGATAGTGCCGAACAAGCTTTAACCAATTATCGTTACAATGCAGGTACGGTGGATTTGTCTGCCGAAGCAAAAGTCACTTTGGAAAGACAAGTGAGTTTAAATAAAGAACTTTTGACATTAGAGCAACAGCTTCAAGAAAATGCTCGCTTATACAAAGAAGATCACCCCTCGATGCAAGCTATTTTGTTACAGCAAGAGAGGCTGAAACAAGAGATAAAAAAAGAAAACGCTAAAGTTAAAAACTTGCCCACGACTCAACAAGATGTGATGAGCCTTCAGCAAGAGGTGGCTATTCAAAATGGACTTTATACTTCGATGCTCAATAATATCCAACAACTCAAGGTGGTTCGTGTGGGAGAGCTTGGGAATGTTCGTATTGTAGATTTTGCTGAAATATCGGCACTACCTGTGAAACCTCAAAAGAAAATTGTACTTCTAGGTTCTCTATTGGGGAGTTTGTTTTTGGGTGCACTCCTTGTATTCTTGAAGCATAGCGTTTTAAACCGTGGTGTTTCTAGTGCCAGCTTAATAGAAAGAGAAACGGGTCTAAGTGTTTATTCCAAAATTCCAAAGTTTAATATAAAATTAAAACAAAAAGCTCCTTATACTGCTTTGGCTTTGGAACACCCAAACGAAATTGCGGTCGAAAGGATTCGTTCTTTACGAACGGCTTTGGAGTTTAGTTTTTTGGCATCGGGAGGAAAGGTGCTCGCGATTGCTGGTATTGCTCCAAATGATGGTAAATCTTTTGTGAGTACTAATTTGGCGGTAGTGTTTAGGCAGTTAGTCGATAAAAAAGTCCTTTTGATTGATTGTGATTTGAGAAAAAAACACGCAGGGAAAAGGCTGCAAAAAGGTTTGAGTGATATCATGTATAAACAAACTTCCATCGAAGATGTGCTGTCCAAGTCTTCAAATTTATGTTGTGATTATATTGGTCCCGGGACTCGATTGAGCACTCCTAGTGAGTTGGTGGCTAGCCCAAAGTTTGGACAGCTGATCCAAGAATTTCGAAGGACTTATGACATTATTTTGATTGATACTCCTCCTTTAAATTATTATGGCGATGCTCAATGGGTGGCAAAACATTCTGATTTTGCTTTATTAGTGATTCGTAGTGGTGCGTATTCTATAGACATTATTAAAGAAAGTCTTAAAGTCTTGGAAGTGGCTGTAGACAATAGAGCAATTGTGTTGAACCATTGTAAATATGAATCAATAAGTTATGGTTATGGACGAAAAAATGATTATGGAATTAAAAGCTCGTGATGCAATAAGGTGTTTTTAAAGCCAGGCGCTTCTGAAACTTCAATAATCAGAAGCACTCCTATCTTTTTCACAAGGCTATCTGTTCCTTTTTAAGTATTGATTTATCGCCCTCTTCTATCAATGCGAGGGGCCGTGATTGGAGACGGGGAGCTTGCTTCTCTGGACTTTGTGTTATTTGAAGGCCGTTGTGTTGAAGGCCGTTGTGTTGAAGGGCTTTGTGTTTTATTAGAAGGGTTTTCTGTGTTTCGAGGATTTTCTCGGGGAGAAGTTTGTAAAGGCTCTTTATTGGGGCTTGCTTCGTATCGATTGGGCTGAGGTCTGGGCCTATCTTCGGTATAAGTTTCAAAGGGATTTATTTTTTTGGGGCTGATTAAGGGTTGTGGATTTGTTTTTTCTCTAGGGCTTACACCTTGCCAGCTGCT